>Ga0315314_1000017_pt1 | contig 296165 bp, 306 predicted proteins | sample TDP9_MG_FD_203631 | JGI IMG/M metagenome (GOLD analysis project Ga0315314, IMG submission 203631) | Freshwater sediment microbial communities from Lake Towuti, South Sulawesi, Indonesia - TDP9 | ecosystem: Environmental > Aquatic > Freshwater > Lake > Sediment | place: Indonesia: South...
GGGAGTCTCCAGTTAAGTTGGCATCAAAACTTTTGCAGGACCCAAACAAGGTCTGCGGAACCTGCACGCATGTTCGGCTGAGTCTGGGGTTGATCGGAAGCTTAGATTTCAAATCAAGGCTGAAGCAAATCATGCAGCATTTGACGGCACAGTGTCAAACAATGGAGAACGTAACCATTGATAATGAGCTGTTCGAAGTTTTGGCGCTGCTCAACTGGCTGTCAAAGCAAAAATTCTACTGCCGAGCCGAACGAAGCTGGACCCACATTCTCGACAAGGCATGCTATGATTGGAAACCACGGGGAGAATCTACACAACGTGTACAATAAAAGCAGCATGTGTTAACAATCAAAACAGGTTCACGTGGAGTTTTTCCAATAGTAGGCTGAAACATTCTTCCAATCTTGAATCAATGCTTTTTCGTTTTCTGAAAGAGCCTGCCCTTTCATTTGACGGGACTCTCGTCTAAACTTCATTTCTAATGAGTTCAAGTGTTCAACCGTGGAATTTATGACCTCCCTGGCTGCCTCTTTATCCTCCCAAAGTTCGATCAATAGCCAACTGAAGTATTTCCAAAGAGTGCTCATCCACACGGAAGTTGAATGATAAACGCCCTCCAGATTATTCCCTTCTTTTCTAAGTTTTTCTACCTCCTCCAAGAAGGCTCGGAAGAAATCAACCAAGGCGGCTTGCATGTTATTGCGGAGAAATTCTCTGTTTGGGGCAAGCCCAATGTTTGTGCATGCGGCAGATCTATCGTTCATGACCCGTATGTATTTCTGTTCGAATAATGCTAAGCACATTTCAAAAACATCCACATCCGCCAAGTGAAGGTGTCTGAACCGCTCGTCGAAAGAACGCGTATCCCACAAAAGCCACCTGGTAAGCTGCAAACAATGGCAGAAATCATTTAGACCCTCGTAGAAAAACTGAACCCTTCCCGTATGACTTATCAGAATTTTATTGTATAAATCCGAGTTTTTGCTCTTAACCTTCATTATGATTTGAGAACCAAGAGTCTCATAATAACTGCCTTCTGGCCGTCCACCTTCCTTGCGTACAGAAGCATCCTTCTCATCCTTAATCGTCTCCTGCGCACGTTTGAAGATTTCTTCAAAATCGAAATCTCCTCCAATCTGGAACATAGCCATCTTCTTGGACAAAGCACAAGCACCGAAATATCCCCGGGGTCTGGCGCACTATAATATTTGTGGTCAAGAATTTGGCAAAAAGTGAAAACATATGGGTTTAGCAACTCGAAGACGCGTAACGCCGAGAGGCGCGAAAGGCGCAAGCAAAAGCATAGTGATACCATCTAAGCTGAAGGCGGGAAAAGTCGCAACAATAGCCGCTAACAGATTGATGCTCATCGACCCACGCGGCGAAATACACGAAGACGAGCTGCTCCAGTTCTTGGAGAAGTTTGTTGAGCCCGACTTCTGGAGTTGGGTGAAAACCAAGGAGAGTGAGAAAAGCTAATTGACTGAGCCCGAAGGCCCAGCCCCAAAACAATCAGTACAGAACCGCCCAAATAAAACTTGTTCTAACGACGACGAAGACAAAAACAACGCAGATAGTTCAACTAAAGTTAGCACCTCCTCGCAGTTGTTTTGTGGTCGCCGTAAAGTGGTTGGGATACGTGTTGACGAGAACCTTTATTTAGCCTTTAAACCCGTAGCCATGCGTGTTTTTGGCTCCGTTTGCAGACCCGTCGAATCGTTTATGGCAACAATCGTAGCCTTAGACAGGCACCCTGCTAACTTTGGTAACACTGTAGAGGTTGGAACGATTGTTATTGAGCGGAATCTTCGTGAGAGGCGTAGGCTTGTTGTTGACAGGGTTAAGCCAATTGCCGCCGTGCCAGAGTTGAAGTGTGATTTTTGCAGTAAGGTTCCTGTGGTTGCATCTTTTCGTCATATGAGTGGCATCCAGAAGCGTGCATGTGGCTACTGTGCCGAACAGTTGAGGACGCATCCAAGGTGGGAGAGTGCTTCTGAATGAGTGAGGACCAAGTTGTGGAAGCATTGAAGTTGTATGTTGACGCCATGACTAACGCCATTGAGGTTCTGAGGCAAGCGTTGGCGAAGCTGGAGAAGCAGGCTCAGAGTGGCTTGAGTGAAGTAGCCTTTGACTTTTTGAAGTGGGAAGCATCTAAAGGCGAAAAGCTTGGCGAGTTTGAGTGTGCGTTTAAAGCAAGCAATATGCCTGACAAATGGAACCATGTCTTCAACATTTTAAGAGCTAACAACGCCACCATCAAGAATCACTTTGCACCTGACGGCTTCACCTACCGCTATTGGCTTTACCTCGACAAATACCAGGACAGAATCTTCAGAAAGAGAAGGGACTCTTCAAAGTGAAACACAAAGAACTTGTTCGACTAATCCGCAGAATCGCCAAGGAAGAAGCCTACGAGGTTATGGACGAACACTTAGACGACTACGAACACAAAGAAAAGACCAGTAAAGCTTGAGAAGAGAGTAAGGCGAACTAATCACTTTTCAAGTTTTCCAAGATTTCGAATGTTTGCTCTATCCGCATCGCTGTGTCTTCGTCAATTCCCAAGCTTGTTAGATAAGTTCTTTTGTTTGACGAACCTCCATATTGCCATAGTAAGCTGTCCAGGTTTAGATGTGTGAGGCTGGGCTCTGTCTGTTGTAAGCGCTTCAACACTTCATCCCAAAACTGGCGGACTTTGTCATCAACCTTTAGAGACGGGATCAAGTTTTTCACCCGCAAGTCTACTGGCACAGGAATTCCCATAAAATCAAATCTCGTCTCGTTCAAAAGAAGAAGACCTATTGCTAAAGCTTTTGCTGCAAAAGCCATGGTCTTTTCCGACGGTTTCTGACCCATCACTTCCGCGATTTCCCTCCATATGCTTTTGATCTGCTCAGCCGCTTCTTCGGGCTTCATATTCCAAAGTCGATTCGCTAAAGAACTGCCCAGAAACCGCCGCAACCGATTCACCTTAATAAAGTTCAACCGTTCTTTCTGATAGAACAGCTCTAAGATTCGTTCCAAGTCTTGAGGGAAATTAGGCACGGGCGTTGTTTCCAAGTGCCTACGTAAGGGCGGCCAGTAAGCCACCTCCGCTTTGCCTTTCAGTTGATAGTCGTTAAGCCCGGCTACAACCATCAAAGTCAGAAATGCCCCCGAAGGATAACGCTGGGCTAATACTTTCATCTCTCGATACCCTGCCCCTCCAACCACCACTTGTTCCCATGCTGATAAAGGCACTCCTTTCAAAGCGTCGCTTATCCGCTCTACGGCTTCCTTCCAGTCCATCTTTTTGCATCCTTTTAAAAGTTTAAGGCACGGAAACTAAAAGGTTTTCACACGATCTGTTCTAATTCTTTCCTTAGTTCAACAACTTCAAGATCACTTGGCTTTTGTTTCCAATTGTCTTTCCAACAAATAATCATATCACAACTGTCTGGATCTTTTCTATAATCTCTCATATGACTCTCAAAGTCGGAAGAATACAACTCAAACTCTGCAGCCTTGGTAGTCCAGCCTTTACCCTTTTTGATTCTTATATATGCGTCCGGGTACCTCGTGCTGACAGATTCTATTTTCATCTTCAAATGCTGACTAAGCTTGCTGAATAATATAATCACCTCTTGCTCTGTCTGTGGGGCACGACAAAGACCTTCAAAATTGGTTAAACCCTCAAATGGATTCCTCATTTGAGACACAGCTTTTTCTATCACTTCCCACTCTTTTCTTTCCAATTCTAATATTGTCCTACGCCGAATTTTCTTCACCAATTCCTCTGGCAAATCAAGCTCTTCGGCATTTAAAGGCTCCCAGAATTTAAGCTCCCATCTGACAGGTTTGCTGTGTCTATAATAGAGTTCTTCGTCAAATTTGTAGTTGCCAGTAACAGTCCCGAGACCGAATATGTGTTTTCCATAACTTGCAAGGATCTTATCATTGGGGTTAACGTCTTTGTAAAATTTGATTAACTGGTATGGCTTGGTTTTAAATCCCCAGCGAATTCTATAAAATCTTCTTTTGATTGCCTCGGGAGTTTTATACTTGTTCAAATTTCCAGTTTCATCCCAGCCTATTGCAACACATCCATGGTCTCTTTGTTCGACCCATAGAAATCCATTTTCTCCAAGGGCAATTTTCCAGTATCTTGTTCTTCTCCTCGGGTTCATGTCTTGTCACGCTCTAAGACCAATATTTAGAATTTGTGACTCTTAGCGTTACTATGTGAAAGTTTAAAGGTAAAACTTGGTCTTTCACGCTAATTCACCACAGCCTTTCACGTGCAGCCGTGAAAATCGGACTCTCGATGCTTGGAAAATTCACTTTTCCATTAGCTAAAACAACATAAAAAACTGCCTACCACTTAGAAAGCAAGGCCAAGAAAGGAGGTGAGATAGCTTGAGCGAGAGTGAAAACAACCAAGAGTTTTCTCTTAGTGAAGGTTCTCTTTTTCCAAAAGAGAAAGTTCTGGGTTCAAATCCCGCCCCATCCACTCTGCTTGGTTCCCGTCTATTTTCCGTGATTTGGGATTTAAAAAAGAAAGGATACAGTGAGAGAACACTCCAAGGCTACGCTAAAAGGTTGAAGATGCTGGCTACAAACTGCGACATTGATAATCCAGAAGACGTTAGTCCTTATAAGATGTTTTCGATTTTGCGGAAAAGTTATAGCTGAACCGAGAACACATATGTTTTTTTGGCTTCAAAGGAGGTGATAGGTTGAAGTTTAGTGATGTCGTTATGGCTTTGGCATCTATAGGTGTGATTGATGCTATGATTTGGTTTGTCTTAGGTGCAGCGTTGATTCCGTCTGTAGGCTCTTTTTGGGGAATGAATTCTGCAGGAATCATATCCATGTTAATAGCCGCGTTAGTTGTAGGCTACGTTCTTGCTGGAAAGATACAAGAAGAATCCAGAATTAGAGCGGTCGGTAAAATATCTGTTTTGTCCGCATGGGTCATAGCGTTTTTTGTAGTGATAAGTGCTGCTGCCAATCCCTATTTCAAAGATTGGGTTGATGAAACCTTAAGGAGTCTGTACGCTACGACTGCGTGGACAACAACGGATTGGTACGTCTATGGGCAACTGGCACTCATGACCAACGTCGTTCTCAACGTCGTACTGGTCTTGATATTGACTTTCATCGGGCTTTATGCTGGTTCGATGCTCAGAAAACCAAAAGAGAGTTAAAGAATAGCAAAAACATCATACCATCACTTTCTTTTCTTGTCTTCTCTGAACGGCAACTAACTCTCTTCTAAGAAACAAGCCCAAATTATACCTATTTCTTGTATCCAAATCCAATTTGTGCCATTTTTAGTTTCTTGAAACATAATTGTAAGCCTGTTTTGTCTCAAGGTTTAAATCTTCCTTGAATCCAAACACTTGGTTTAAACTTGATTTTGCAGAGGAATGAGCTTATGGGAAGACCCAAAAACGCCCGAGAGACCGTTCTCAAAGCCTCCCGCGCTTATTACGCTCATCGAGCCTACTATGAAGACCTCCTAATGCAACGACAGCGCCGTTTTGCTGAAACTACCAAACGTGAGCTCGACTTTCTTGAGCATGCTTTCCGTGACCATGCAGATCGTCCGATTAGGGACGTGCTCGATGTTGCCTGTGGGAGTGGTCGACACGTGTTTGGGTTAACCAGCCGTGGCTACAAATGCACTGGACTGGACTATACGCCTGAACGTGTTCAAATAGCAAAGGATAGAGCCAAACGCGAAGGAGTGTCCGTCAAACTGTTGCAGGCTGATGCCACACGACTAAAATATGAAAATGAATTTGATGCAGTGCTTGCGCTCTACATACTTTTCCTGCTTCCAGATGATGATGACGTTTTAAAGTGTTTATGCCAGATTCACCGGGCACTGAGAAAAGGCGGCATACTTGTCTGTAATATCGGCAATCCCTTCTATAAGGGTAAGCACTGGTTCTCTCTCGAGGCGATCTATAAAGGTCTTCGTGTTATTGAAGAACGCGCTCCTGGCATACACAGCACTGAGATCGTTCGTCTCCGTGACTTTGACCCGATGCACGGTGTAGCCTGGTGGCAAGAGACGAGTATAATCGAGGCTCCCGATGGCATACACATCTTTAGAGACCGCGAACGCCTCAGACTCTTCACCTACTGGGACCTACTCCACTATCTGCAAGCCTCAGGCTTCAAGGAGATCAAATGCTACACCAACTGGAAGATTAATCCGCCCAAGAATCGAAAGGCGGAGGTTTTAGTCTTCGTCTCACGCAAAGAGTGACTGTCCAAGAATCTAACTCTAACTAAACGCGTCTTATTGGGAAAAAACGAAGAATTTGAGAGGAGGTGTGAACCTAGCCCCGTCCATCAAAATGAGGTTGCAGTTGCTTGGGAATACAATGAAAGCTTCTTTTGCATAAGTCATAAAAACTGAGTTGAAAGACGTAGTAAAAGGGTGACACGAATTGCTTGAAGGCAGAAATGTGAACTTGAGGGCTATGGAGAAGGATGACCTGCCACTGATTGCGGATTGGTTTAATGATCCTAAGTTTTTTGGTGAATTCAATCCTCTACGACAGATGTCCAGAACAGAGGCAGAGAAGATGTTTGAGAGTCCCCTTGAACTGAAGCCATTCATCATAGAGAAAAAAGACGGAAACAAAATCGGTTTCATAAGCCATTTTTACGTCCTACACCCTGCGGGTAGGCAACTGGAAATCGGCTATAGTTTGCTACCGAGTGAGAGGGGGAAAGGCTACTGCACCGAAGCTGCGACGATTATGGTGGACTACTTGTTTCTCTCAAAAGACACAATGCGCATTCAAGCCTCTACAGAAGTAAGAAACGCAGCCTCTCAGAAGGTCTTAGAGAAAATCGGGTTTAAGAAGGAAGGAACACTCCGCAAATGCTTCTTCATGAGAGGAGAATGGAGAAATGCTTACCTCTACAGTATTCTAAGGGAAGAATGGAAAGAACCAAGAATACTGACAAAAACCCAAAAATGAAAGCCTCTCCACATAGAAGTTTCTTTGTTAAATCTTTAGTACAGGTTGAAATGAATGAAAAAGTGAAAAGAAAGATCAGGGATTCGTTGGTTAGACTCATCCTTCTTTTTTAGATTTCCATGCGTACCAGACAATCAATGCTGAAGCCACAAATCCGACGATTCCGATCAGTGTCACATATGCGATATAAGCGGATTGCCTTGCCAGATAGTCAATTGGACCCAAGAGTCCGAGACCAGCAAAGACTATACCCACGATGATGTTTGCCCAGCGATTTGTCGAATCCTTTAGGATCAGGGACAGGAAAGCCATGATTAAAGGAACCAATAATGTGATTGCAAATACTAGTAACAGTTCAGGTATTAATTGCATGCCTTCTACTTCTCCCGCAATTATTTGCTCTATCATACCTTGCTCGAAAATCCCCAAAATCGCCGAAGCCAAACTAGCCACTCCGTAAATCAACCACAGCACGGAAATCTTTATCTTCCAATCTTCCAGAACCCTTCACCTCCCATATAATAATGTTTTAAACATTTGAGATTCCAAAACATATAAAACTTACATTTTACCGACGAAAAACGCCTGAAAAAGGAAAACACAAAAAAGAAGCATACATATCGAGTTTTAGATCCCGCCCCGTTTACCAGATTTCTGATGTTGAAGAAACGGGAATTGAGAAAACATATTGAAAGTTCATAATGTATTAATCTGTTTCCGATGGCAATTACTTTTAAGCTTGGAGAAAGTGGCAAACAATGACAATCCCTGTCTATAGACCATACACTTTCCTCAGATGCGACAAGTGTGCCAGAAAAACAGACCATGTCTTGGTTAACATCATTTATTCATCTCTGAAGGGAGAGATAGAGGAAACTTATGAATGCCAAGAGTGTGGAGAAGCCAAGAAAATCTATGAGTTAGCCTCTGAGCACAGGTCTATGTTCACCATGAGGGAGGGAGAAGTAGCAGTCGTAACGTACACATCCACTGTAGACAAGATGAAAGTCTTCTCCGATTTCATACGTGACGGACTAGAAAACAACGACCTAGTGGACTACACTTACCCCGATGAGGAAGGCGAAACTCTCAGGGCAAAACTAAAGGAATATGGAATTGACGTCGAAAAATACGAAGAGAACGGCGCCCTAATAATGAGGAGCTTAACTCAGGAGTATTTGCCAGAGGGTCGCTTTGACAAGGAAAGAGCGGTCAAGAGAGGACTGGAGAGGCGGGCTGAAGCTAAGAGTAAGGGGTACAAGCATTTTAGGGAGCTTGAAGACGTTGGCAACTTCTCCTTTTTAAAGGGCAAGTGGCAGACATACGTAGACTTCTGGGATGACCCTAAATGGCAGGTCCCCTCAGGCTCTAACAAAGAGATACTCTCCTATGCCCCGTTCACGATAGAGTTGGTCGCATTCAACGTTGAAGACACAAGTGAGGCGCAGCTTGCAGAAATGCTCAAAGCCTTTTGGGAAAGAAACCCTTCATCCACACTGTTTATTGACACTCAGGCATACACGGTTGCCACAACCCGTCTACAAGAGTTCATCAAACAGTTCAGTTCAATGCGCCGATTCGCACGCGCTACAACGTGATGAAATGAGAAAGTGCAGATAAAAAAGAACTATAAATGGCGCAAGAAAATCGCAAATGTGGGTTTTCGATTCTTATTCTGAATTCTTAAATGATTTATCCTTTCAGAATGAAAATGAGAAGCAGTGGTGTATTGGTAATGGCGCCTTCCAAACTTGACAAATACTTGAGTGTCCTTGAAACCTTGGTCCTTGGACCCCAAAAAATAGATTCCATAGCGTACCGAACCAAGATGGAATGCAACGCATTGAAACGTCGTCTAGATTTTCTTGTCTCTCACGGTCTTGTTGAACAACGAAGGCTAAGCGGCAAGAAAATGCTATACGCTATCAACGAGAGAGGCTTATCAGTTTTCAGAACGTTGAGGACGCTGAAATACCTTGAGAAACTGAAGAAAACCCTGCCCATAGTTGAAGAAGCCCGAGAAGTAGCCTCACTATTATCCGAGCATACGAAAGAACTGAGAAAAGAGTAACCAACCAGCCCCGCCCACAAAAAAGCGTGCGCCTTCTTTCTTTCGCTTCTCCAAAAACCTTAAGAACATAGTGAAACCGAATCTTAGGAAAGGAGACGATGCAGCATGGTTTACTGCACCAAATGCGGCACCAAAAACGAAGACACCGCCCTAGTCTGCGTCAAGTGCGGAGCAAGCATAGAAACAGGAACCGTTGAAACCCGAAGATACGAACGCAGACGCGCCGAAAACGAGTGCTTCGGGCTTCCCCACGGTGGCGCAATCTTCGGCATAGTCATCGGCATAATAATATTACTATGGGGCTCTTTCGAGTTCGCTCGAGGGGCAGGCTGGATCGTTAGAGCGCCTGACATTTGGCCTCTTTTCATCATCATCTTAGGCTTGCTCATCGTTGCTGGCGCACTTTATCGACTGAGTCGCCGACCGCCACCTTAACCTTCCCTTTTTTGTGTGCCCTCATTCTACAAACTACAGGAGTCTAACGTGCATTCAGAGCAGATGCGCCCGTGATCCCACTGGGAGAGCGCTATCCTTGTCAAAAGCCAGAAAACACTCAAAGCGACAAAGAGCAGATCAACTGAAACGTTGTGAGCCAACTCATCTATGCCCGCTAGAATCAGGAACGTTCCAACAACGAAGAAGGCGCTGGAAAACAAACGAGTAAAACTGCTTTGAAGCAGGGGCAAAGGAGACTGCAGCAGACCTAAAACAACGCCCAAAACGCCAGCTAAAACAGCCACAAAAGCGTTTGATCCCATCTGCAGGTTCCCAAAAAAATACAGACCGACGCCAGCGAGAACGATAGTTGCACCTAGAAATAATCCAGAACAAGTTGCACACAAGATGCTGCCCCTTAAACGATAAACATGTGCTGAAAAGCGCCCGCACATGGGATGATGACCCCGTAAGGTCAAGGGGGTTGCACTTGAACTTGACATCGTTTGCCCAAAACCAAAAAATCTGTGGGGATGTTTCTCTCGTTTCCCAAGGTCAAAAAATTTTGAACATTGGTTGGGGAAAAACACTGCTATGATTCCGAGCAGGGATACGGCTGCGAATGATACCCCAACCAGAGGTTTTCGCCAAACAAGGTCTTCGCTTGAGATGGGCGGATAAACAGCGAGAAAAACTGCGAGAATCAGTCCGAGGAATGACACTGAGACTAGAAATAGTAAGGTCTGATTGTTGCTCTTGTGGTGTGGTGGCGACATTTGGGAATCGGCTCAGACTAGGCTTTTTAGCTGCATCAGAACATTTTGACGAACCATGTAACGGTAAGCTCTTCTCTTTATCTGGTTTGTTGAAAAGATTCCCTGCAGCCTTCTGCGCCAAGAGCCGAAGAAACTGCGATAACACCCGTAGAGTTCTTTCTGCACCTGCTCTCTCGTCAAGGTCTCGGTTGGCATAATAACATGAACCATGTCATAGTTGGCCCAGTTCCAATCCTCAAGCCAACCGTTGAGTTTGGCCTCCTCGTAGAGTTCAGTTCCTGGAAAAGGTGTCAAAATCATGAAAATGGCTAAGTCTGGATCGAGGTGGTTAACAAATTCTTTTAGGTCAGCTATTGACTCCGCTGAATCTTTGCGTTCTCCGATGATGCATGTCGCCTGAGTGAATATGCCGTTTTGCTTCAGTAATTTTATAGCAGTTTCAGCGTCTTCTGGTTTGGCACCTTTGCGGAAACTATCAAGAGTAGATTGACTGTGGCTCTCCACCCCAAGGAGGAGCCAATTAATCCCTGCTCTGCCCATTTTTGGCAGCAAACCCCGATTCCGCACGATGTCGTCACACCGAGCCTGCATGAAGCACGTTATGTCGTCTGAGAATCCACGCTTGATTAATTCATCGCACAAATCGTCCATGCGTTTGCCCAAGCCGAAGTTGTCATCTGTAAGCCACAAGAGTCGGCTCCCATAGTTTTTGTACAGAAACTCCATTTCTTCAGCGACCCCCCGTATGGATTTGTGTCTCCAAGTGCCTTGCCAATGCTTCCATTGAGAACAGAAGGTGCATCGGTGGGGGCATCCACGAGAGGCTTCGACCACGCCGTACCGGGCTCTGCGACCTGCCATCATGGTGAAATGGTATCGATGAGCGTAGTCTTCAACGAAATGGTATCCAGGAAAAGGCAGTTCATCCAAGTTTTCCATCAGTGGACGAGAAGGATTGTGCCGAATCTCTTGCCCATGCCTAAAAGATATCCCCTTTATCCTTGAAAGGTCTGATTTTCTGCCCACTGTCTTGACAAGTTCCACAAGGGTTTCTTCGCCTTCTCCTCGAACTATCACGTCGATTTCGGGATAAGCCTCAAGGCTTTCCTGCGCCAAGACAGTGAAGTGCTGCCCTCCAGTTACTGTCAAAACAGTCGGGTTCAGTTTTTTGGCTGTTTCCAGCGTTCGCGCTGTCACGTAAGCGTTGCATGTGGCGAATCCACTTGAGGCTACAACATCAGGATTAAACGATTCGATGCGTTTTTCCAAGCCTTTCCAATCTAAGGACATGGCTTGACAGTCAACAACCTCGATTTCCACATCTTTCATCTTGTTTTCAAGGTAAGCGGCCAGTTGAAGAATCCCATAGGGAGGGGGAAGATATTCGCCCATTACAAACCAATAGTCTTTAGGAGGTTCAACAAACAAAACCTTAGTTAGCATAAATTTCACTTCAACTCTTTGGCGCACTACACTGCCAGTTCCTTTGCCAGTTGCAGAAGTTTTAAGTCTAACGGCTTTGTTGACTTTGCCGATTCTTCGAGGTCCATGGTTGCAATATTATTGCCCTGTAATCCAATTATTTTGTTTCTCTCTCCCTTCAAAATCAACTCCACGGCTTTGTCTGCAAACAAGCAAGCCAGATACCTGCTTCTGGCTGTTGGAGCGCCGCCCCGTTGAGAGTAACCTAACACGCTTAGTCTAACCTCGCTCTTTGTGTGCTCTTCAATCTCTTTGGCAAGTGCTCGTGTTTCTCCCACGCCTTCTGCTGCCACGATTATGGCGGATTTTTTGCCTCTGCGACGGCTATCTCTAATGCTCTCAATTACATCGTTAGTTTCAAACCTAACCTCAGGCACTAAAATGATTTCTGAGCCAACAGTCAACCCAACAGTGAGAGCCAGAAAACCCCTTGTTCTACCCATCACCTCGACTATAAAGATTCTCTCGTGCGATGTGGCTGTGTCCCTAATCTTGTCTATTTCTGAAACCCCCGTGTTCACGGCTGTATCAAAGCCTATGGTTTCGTCTGTTCCGTAGACATCGTTGTCGATTGTGGCTGGGACACCTATAATGGCTGCTTTGCACTGGCGACTTAGTTCCAGTGCACCCTTAAAAGAGCCGTTGCCTCCCATAACCACAAGTCCATTGACATCGTTCCTTTCTAGGGTTTCCGCCGCCTTTAAGACACTCTCTTTTCTCTTGAACTCGGGGCATCGAGACGTAAGGAGCATGGTTCCGCCTTGGTTTATTATTCCACTGACTGAACGAGGTCCCAACGGTCGGAAGGTATTTGTCATTAAGCCTTCCCATCCTCTCTCGAAGCCCAAAACCTCCATACGCCTAGTGTGTGCCAGTCGGACGATGGCACGAATGGCGGTGTTCATGCCTGGAGCGTCGCCTCCGCTGGTGACAACGCCTATCCTCTTCAAAATTTCTCCACCTTGCAGTTATCTAGATGACCGCTTGCGCTTAAGAATGTTAAACAAACGCGAAAACATCAGAACAAACAAAACGGTTTATTTTCTATCTCGACGGTAAACCACGGTTCCGCAGTCTTTGCAGAAATAAAAATTGCCTTCGACTTTTTTCTGCTCATCCTCGTTGATGTTGTTTTGGCAGCTTGTTTTTGGGCACTTCATCTATTCTTTACCTTCCTATCCTAGATTGGCTTCTCTTTTCGCCAAAGAGTCGTTTAGGAACGTCTGGATGCCGGTGCTTCACAGTTTTCACCTATTTGTAGATTCATGGTAAGGCTCAAATATCTTATGAACATGAGATACGCATTCTCAATCGGTAGCATGTATACTGCAACATCGGAAACTTAATAGGACACTTTTTAATCTTTGAGCATGCTAACTCAAAAACGGGGTAAAAACAAGTCATGGGTCGATACAAACAAATCGAAGAAATCGTTCAACTCATGAACAACTTAGAGTACATTAGGAACACGAGCATCATAGCGCACGTTGACCACGGCAAAACAACACTTTCAGACAGCTTGCTCGCAGCCGCAGGCATAATAAGTGAACAAACCGCTGGACAAAAACTGTTCTTGGACTCTTGGGAACTTGAACAAAAACGCCAAATGACTGTGTTTGCGTCAAACATCAGCCTTGCCCACATTTACGAAGGAAAAGACTACCTCATCAACCTCATAGATACCCCTGGACACATCGATTTCAGCGGTGCCGTAACCCGCAGCCTACGAGCAGTCGATGGCGCGCTTGTGGTTGTTGACGCCGTAGAAGGACCCATGACCCAGACAGAAACCGTTTTAATGCAAGCTCTGCGCGAGCGTGTCAAACCTATCTTGTTTATTAACAAGGTTGATCGCCTCATAAAGGAAATCCGCCTAACTCCAAAGGAGATTCAAGCAAAATTCGCCAAAATTATCAACAGAGTAAACACGCTTATTGAAAAGTATGCCCCGCCTGAACATAAAAAAGATTGGCAGGTAACGGTTGAAGATGGTCGTGTGGCTTTTGGCGCAGCATTACATCGATGGGGACTCAACCTCCCTCACATGAAAGCAAAAGGCGTAACATTTCAAACTATTATCGACGCTTACAGTGGCACACCTGAAGAAATAGGAAAGAAAGTTGATGAACTAAGCAAAAAGGCTCCACTCTACGAAACCATCCTGGACATGTTCTGCGAGCACTTGCCTAACCCCCTTCAAGCGCAACCATATCGACAAAGCCAAATATGGCCAGGTGACCCCAAAGGTCAAGTTGGCGAAGCCATGGCTAGAGTTGACCCTAAAGGTCCCGCGCTCATGTGTATAAGCACAGTTGAGGTTGACCCACACAGTGGAGTTGTAGCCATAGGGCGTGTGTTCAGCGGCACCATCGAAAAAGGCAAGCAAGTGCGCCTTGTTACAGCTCATATGGATGGAATGGTCCAGCAAGTCTACATGAGCATGGCAGCTGATCGCGTAATTGTTGATCGTATTCCTGCAGGCAATATTGCAGCCGTTGGAGGATTGCCATCTGTTCGTGTGGGTGAAACCGTAGCCGAGCAAGGAATAGAAACGCAACCATTTGAGGGACTACAATACGTGTCAGACCCAGTGGTGACTGTAGCCATAGAACCCGCAGAAGTGAAGGACCTGCCGCTTTTCGACAAAGTCATGCATAAGCTGACCCTTGAAGACCCAAACCTGCATCTCACGCTCAACAAGGAAAGCGGAGAATACCTCCTAAGCGGCATGGGTGAACTGCATCTTGAAGTAACCGCTTACAGAATGCAGGAAGCAGGCTTGAAAGTTAAGACTGGAAAGCCCATTGTAATTTATCGTGAAACCATCAGCCACAACTACAATGGACCTCCGGTTATGGGCAAAAGCCCCAACAAACACAGCAAGATCTGGGTAACGTTAGAAAGATTACCCGAGAACGTGATTGAAGGGATCAGGCAGGGCAAGATATCTGAACTGCTGGGTCGAGACGAAAGACGCAAAGTCTTGGCGCAACAATTCGGATGGGACTCCGACGACGCACGCAACGCCGTCGCCATTGAAGAAACCAACATACTAGTTAACAAGATAAAAGGAAGACAGTACGTTGAAGAGGTCATGGACCATGTTAAATCGGGATTCCGCGAAGCAGTCCACACTTCCATCTTGGCGAAAGAACCCTCTTACGGCTTAAAGGTCAACTTAATGGACATTCAAGTTCACGAGGATCCGGTTCATCGTGGCCCAGCACAGATTCTTCCTATGACTTGGCGTCCGATTTGGGCTTGTATTTTGTTAAGCGACCCAATACTGTTGGAACCAATCTTAAACTTTGAGTGTAAGGTTCCCAGCGAATACGTGAGTTCGGTGCTTGCCATACTTCAGAGACGCCGCGGTAAAATTCTAGATATGCCTCAAGAAGAAGACCACATCATCGTTAAGGCAGAGATGCCTGTAGCTGAATCTTTTGGTTTAGCTGATGAACTTAGGTCGTCTACTCAAGGCCGAGCTTTTTGGGCAACTCAATTTAGTCATTGGGCGCCTGTCCCAGAATCGATGCAAGCTACTGTCATAGTTGATATTCGGAAGCGACGAGGATTAAGTCCAACCCCGCCAAGAGCAGAAGAATTCTTAGAGAGAGAATAAACTCGCTTTCTCCACAAGAGATGCAATGTTATGAAGTTTATTGTAGGCTGCGACTTGGAGAAGTTCAAGACATACTATAAAAGAAGTGGACGAGGAGACCTTGGCGTCACAGAGGAAAAAATCATTACAGCGAACCCATCTCACCTAATAGTCTGGAGAGAGGACAACAACATTATCGGTCATGCAATCTGGCACGAGACGAATACAGAGGAACATAGGAAAGGAGCACCTAGGGACAAAGAAGACAGAGAAATATTGGAGAACCTTCTTGGAGAAAAAAAGGCGGATTTCATCGAGCTTCATGAACTCTGGCTACTAGAAGAGTACAGAGGAAGAGGTTATGGAAAGAAGTTCTTTGATTTCTTTGAAGAGTTCATGAGGAAAAAGGGCTATGACAAAATTGTGCATTATGCAGACCATCCTGCCGCTATAGCCATATGTCGTCAACGTGGATACAGAGAAGGCTACTTAGCAAAAGAAGCTTGGTCTGTCTTCTACTTTCCGCTGAAAAAAAAATGAATGCGATACTAGTTTGAATCTATAGTTTGTGCTATTGCACCTTTGCCCGACGGAATGAACCTCTGAACCTCCTCTAAAGGAATCTCAGATATTTGTTTCCGCCATTCCTTGAACGCTTTCTGCGTCAAGAGTTTTCTTACGTGTTTGGCGAGTTCGCTGCTCGTCTGCTGACCGGGAACGACTTCAACGCAGACCTCTGTGTGTTCTCTGATGGCTTCTGGGGGACCGCCCACAAACACAACTTGATTTTCTTTCATCACGATTCCGACAGCAACACGCAGAGGAACGTTTCTAATGTAGTTCTTTTTTCCACGAACAATGAAGGCACCTTTCGCTAGATACTGACCAGGCGGAGGACTCTTGCTCAGCTGGTCGGGATGAACCCAATAAACATCTATTGCATGAAGCATCTCTCTCCAAGCCCTGGAGTAAGACGCCGCCAACTGGGCTGCTTCCTTTATGACTTGTTCAGATAGAGCTTTCCCTTCAGCTTGAATTACCACGAAAGGAGCACCAGCGACATCAGCGTGAAAAACAATGTCGGTTGGTTCAGTATGTTTCTTAACGAGAATTTCGTTTGTTGTAGCGTCTCGACCGCCTAAAACGAGAAAGCCGTCGGAAGATCGGAACCAGCGAAACTTTTCATACCAAGCCCTCTCCTTCCTCTTAACCGGAGCCTCTTCGATTACCTCGGCAGTTTTTTCCTTCAAGTGTCGCTGCAATTCTTCGATCTTTGTTTGAGTCTCACGCAGAGCCTTCTCGGCTCCCTCTAATTTTCTCGCAGCCTTTTTAGCCCTCTCATAGTAACCAGCTGCGTCAGCTTGAATTGAACGGGTTAAATCAAAAGAAAAAGCTGTGTTTTCCACGGAAACGTTGAGAACACGACGTTTTGAATCTAAAGATTGAAAATAAATGAAGGGAACACGCTGTGTTTGTTTCTCATTTTGGATTTCGAGGATAATCTGATCCCAAGTTTTGCCTCTGTTCTTTTCTTCCAGAATCTCCTGAGAGAGTTGCTGAAGCTCACCCAAATGTGCATAGATTAAGTCGCCTATTGCCCTGTTTTGCTCAATTATTCTCCTTGATTCTACAAGTGCTTTCTTCTGGTCGTCAAGCGTTCTTTGTAGTCTTGTCAGTTCGCGCGCAAATTCTTTTTCAGTTGTTGTCATTTTTTCGATTAGAATGGTCTTCGAGTAGTACTCGTCTAAGGCTTCGTTGAAGGTTCTGTATGGCTTATGCGTTAAGCCTGCGTGCTTTTTCAGGGGAAATGGAACAGCGTCAACCCATTCGCCCTTCTCATCAACCCCAATAGAGGGCTCCAGCTGCCCAGCCGTTGTTTTCGAGAGAAGGGTTTGCGTCTCGGTGAATATTGCGTCGATTTGTTGTTTTGTCAACGCATCGCAAGGTGTATTCTTGTCAACGCCAGCTATGAGCAGAATTTCTTCGGAGTAGAGTCCCCCTATACTCAGAAACTTGGTCAGCGCACGCACGGTTTCTAGCTTTCCAAAGTGTTTAATCTCGTCAAGGTCTGGTCGGCTAAGATGAAACGGGTTTTTTCCGCTTGGCGGTGCGTGTTTGAAGCCTTCGCCTCTTATGATGTTGCGGTCTCGCATTTTTCGGTATGTGAGTGCATAAAGAATCGTGCCCTGTGGGCTTACAAGGATGATGTTGCCGTCTCCGAAGAGTTCGGTTACGAGTGCGAAGACTCCTTCTCTTGTGTATATTTTAATGGTTATTTCTCGTTCAAACTCGTGCTGTTGGACCTCATTGATCTTGCCGTTTCGCAACTGTTTTCTCAACGCCATGCAGAAGGCTGGTGGTTTCAAGGGTTTACTCAGAGCATATGACGTTAAGTGGGCTCGTTTGCCCGACTCTAACACTAATTGAAGAGTGGGCTGATTGGGTTCGTGAAGCCTAAACAATAGAGTGGTTGAGTTGAGTTGATAAATGTTCTCGATGCGGGCATCCTTGATAACCTTATTGAGTTCATAGACTAGTGCTGCAACGTCAAAGCTCGTCAACTCCCGCTTCAATGTGCGTTTTGGCTCCTCAAACGATGACGATAAGAGGACCTTTGGTTTAAACGTTTTATAGTCTCCTCATGCTTTTTCATTTGTCTTAAGCGTCTCTGCCTGCCTCTGCGTGCCACTTTAAAAGAAGCTAAATGAAAAAGAAGAAGAGGGAGCGATTTCAGACATGACATCGATTTCTTCTCAGTCTGCCGAGACTCCTTATACAATCTGAATGCCCAGAGTGTTCGCATCTCTAAGCGTTGACGTCTGAGGGCTTGGCTTCTGGCTTGAAGAGTCTTTTTTCATGAGCGGGTCTCGGCTTGAGTTTACCCTTAAATCTCTGGGCTGCCGCTCTCTCTCGTTCCACATTTAGCAGTCTGGCTTGAGCTCTGGATAACTTTGTTTTCGAGGGTGGTTCACGTTTTTTAGGTCTTGAGAATCTGAAGGTTTTTTTAACCTGTTTTATTGAAGGAGCGCTTTTTTTGGGTTTCTTTTGGGTTGCGACTTTGCTTTGGGCTGTTCTTATGAAGGTTACTGTTCTTTGGTCAAGGTCTATGTCCTGCACTTTCCATCCGATGTCTATCCAAGCTCGTCCTTGAGCGCTTCCACGTGTGTTTGCCCACCATTGGGGGTCTCTAACCGCTCCGAATGGGAGGTTGTCGCCTATTATTCCTTCAATCTCAGCGAAGGGTAGGACTGCGCGGTCTGTGAACTGTGCCCTTCGTAGTAGGTATCTGCTCAATGGGCTGTATTTTGTTCCGAGTTTTTTAGGTGAGACCATTCTTCGGGCGCAGTTCAAGCAGACGATGTTGCCGTCTTTCGTGAACGTGCTGCAGTCGAAGCAGTAGAGTCTGCCGCAGAGGAAACAGCGTTTGAGAATGGAGCTTGGGACTATTCGTTTGCAGAGGGAGCACTCGTCTTTTAGGAGCAGCATGTTGCTTGTCCATGTTTAGCAGAGTTGTGGTGTGTCATTAACCTTGCGTATTTGAGAAATCAATTTAGGGCTTATGCGATGAGGTAGTCTAGTTGTGAGAATCATTTTTTGCGTGTGTGTGCGCACGGTTGACCTAGCCCCTCTATTTGGATCCTAATAGGCTCCAAATATGAAATCTATCGTTTGAAACGATGCGTGTTTAAGTTCGTTTGTTTTGAAATCGGAAAATCCTTAAATGAGGATGAGGAATCGAATAGTCTGGAGCTTGCTGTCTCGTTGGGCCCGTAGCTCAGCACGGTTAGAGCGCCAGGCTCATAAGCGTGCTCTACGTGCGCTGAGAGACCTGTTGGTCGGGTGTTCGAATCGCCCCGGGCCCACCAAACTATAAGAGCTTATTTGACTGATTCTGTAAGGGCATGTCATCTGACTCTGAAAGAGCGTGGTGTATGGTGTGAAAGCTCTATTCTTTGACCTTGATGGAACAGTAACTGACATTAATCGCAGGGAAACAGAAGTGATTTTTGACACTGTGAGCCATTTTGGCCTTAGTACTTCCAAATCCAGAGTGAAGCAACTGATTTGTGAAACCGCCTCTTACGTGGATGTTTTTAAGGAGTTAGGGTTCGAACTTACTGAGGATGCACGCCATTACTGGAATTCGGCTTTCATCCAGAGATATGACCTCTCAGTGGTTAGAAGAGGAGTGAAGTCCACGTTGAAGACTCTATGCAAAAAATATTTGCTTGTCTGTGTTACCTCGAGAGAAACTCTCTCAGAGGTGTTTAGAGAACTAACGTTTCTGCGCATCAATTATTTGTTCAACCATGTTGTCACTCGCGAGGTGGCAGCCAAACACTTTGCGCTAGCTTCGCTTCCGTTCTCCCCTTTCCAAGAGCACAGGAAAAAATTGTACGAATGTGCGTTGTCGATAGCCAAGTGTACTTCTAGCAATGCTGTTGTAATAGGAGACATGCCAAGGGAACTCAAACCCGCAAGGGACCTCGGCATAGCAACAATAGGCCTAGTCCTGAACAAGGCAAGGGAAAAAGAACTGCGGGAGACCTCAGACTTTTTGATTTCGAGTATAACTCAACTTCAAAACGTGCTCCCCCGATTAAACAGTCGGAACGTAAACGTTTGATTAAGGTTGGAAAGGCATCTGTCACCGATGCTTAATGATAAGTTAAATATCTCCTTCGTATGACATTTGAGCTTGGAGTTTGTTGCTGGTTTGAACCTTGCTATAGAAACCGTCGATTTAACTAAGAGGTATGGTCGTTTAACAGCGGTTGACAAACTCAATTTGAATGTGAGTGCTAACACTGTTCACGGCTTTTTGGGTCCTAACGGCGCTGGAAAAACCACTACGATTAAGGTTCTCGTGGGCTTGTTGAGACCCGACGAAGGGATTGCTCGAATCTTTGGTCAAGAGGTTTCTGGAGACAAACCCGATGTGCGTCTCAGAATTGGTTACATGCCTGAATTGCCAAAGTTTCCAAAGCATCTTAAAGGCTGGGAGCTTCTCGACATCTATGGAAGGATGTATGGCTTAAGCCAACAACAGCGCCAAGACCAATTACCCAAACTCTTTGAATTGGTTGGACTGAAGGGAAGAGAAAAAGACCTCGTCGGGAAATACAGCAAGGGTATGCAGCAACGCTTGGGCATAGCGCAGGCATTGTTAAACGAGCCTGAACTAGTCATACTGGATGAGCCCAGTCTGGGTTTAGACCCTGTTGGCATGGTTGAAGTGCGCGATTTGATTAGGAACGTGGCTAAAGAGGGCATAACCGTTTTTCTCTCGTCTCATCTGCTGTTTGAGGTTCAACAAGTGTGCAGCCATGTTACCATTATTCACAAGGGAATCGCTCTGGTTTCGGACACAATCGAAAACGTGTCGCACAAGATAAGAGGACCAACCACGCTGCAGGTTGAAGTCACGAAGCTTACAGAAACCCTGGTTGAAAACCTAATGAAACTGCCCTTCGTGACCGAAGTTAAGACGGAGGGCAACAAACTCAACATAATGCTTGAAACCCAAGACGATGTAAGACCTCAAGTGTCTGAAACCATAACTAACTCTGGCGGCACAATCGTGTCCATGAACCTAGTTGGACAAAGCCTCGAAGACGTCTTTGTGCAACTAGTTGGCAAGGCTGAAGAAAAGGAAGGAGGAAAAAAGCCGTGACTAAAAGGGAAACACGTCCAAGCTGGATTACCCGCTTTTTAGCTGTTGTTAGGTATGAGCTGCTCTGGAACATTCGAAAGAAGAAGCTTTATGGAGTAATTATAATCGCCTTTGCAATCGTAACTCTAGAGCTGGGCTTAAGGTTCATTTTGGGCAGTCAAACGTTGGAAGCAGACCCAAACTTTGCGATAAACACGGGCACAGGCATAGGCTCAATGGGTTTCTTCCTGTTCGCCTTGGTCACAGTTATGAACACCATCTCGGGAGAGTTCGAGAGCGGAACAATCGTGCCTTTATTGACCAAGCCCGTCTCTCGCACCACAGTCTTTTTGGGCAAGATGTTCGCTGCCTTTGTAACGCTCCTGGGCGCATACACTGTCATTCTGCTGTATTTAGCAGCGGGTAGCACGGTGATTTATGGACCCCAGAACAACTTACACTTATTACCCATAGTGTTGTTCGGCAGTATAGTTAGCACGTTTGTATGGATATCAATCATTTTGGCTGTGGGCACATTATCGAAGAGCACTATCATTGCAGTTCTTGTCGGCGTGGGTCTCTGGTTAGGATTAACCATCGTGGGACAAATCGTTTCGTTGCTCTCAGGTCAACCCTGGGTCCTAACCTATCTTCCAGGAACAGGCGCCTCTGGATATGCACCTAATATACCTTCATCGTCTCCTGTGGGAAACATCGGTGTTCCTCAAGGCTTGCAAGTTATAACGGGCACGGACAGCATCGGAACAAACTTGGTTACCTACATTCTGCATCCAGACGCTGAAATAGAATTCTACAAATTTGAAATCAAACCTGGAAGTCAATTTCCAAATTATGCGTATTTATACACGGAGACTTTGTCGGTTGTTATCTCAAGAGCTGTTGTAATAACCATAGCTTACATGCTGGTTTTCAGCTTCATCGCTTGGTTTGCCTTAAAACGAGCGCAAGTAGCAGAGTAAAAGAGACTGTCTATCGGGTTCAAGCAGCAAGGTCGTAAGGTGCTTTAGTGAGGCGTTCCGCGCCTTCCTTCTTCACCAACACCGTGTCTTCGATACGGACTCCACCGTAGCCCACAATGTAGATTCCAGGTTCGTCTGTGACCACGTTTCCAATTTTCAGTCGTTCCTTGCTCTGAGTATTCAACGTGGGCGCTTCGTGAACATCCAACCCCACGCCGTGTCCCAGCCCATGAACAAAATACTTTCCGAACCCAGCCTTCTCTATCAATTTTCTAGCAGCGGCGTCTACGTCACGGGCTCGGACACCAGCCTTCATGGTTTCAAAGGCTTTCTGCTGAGCCTCCTTAACAACCTCGTAGATTTTCTTTTGCTTGGGAGACGGCTTCCCAATCATGAAGGTTCGGGTCACATCGGCACGATAATTTTTGTATCTTGCGCCAACGTCTAACACAATGAACTCTCCTTCCCGAATCTTTCGGTCAGTGCAACCTCCAGCTAAAAGAGGCTCAGTGCTGGTGCCCCCGTGGGGAAAAGCCGAGCGAACGCCAGAAGCCACTATAGTGTCGAAGGCCACACCCTCTGAACCCATTCTTCTCATGGCGTATTCTAATTCAGCAGCAACCTCGAATTCACGGACTCCAAGCTTTATGAATTCCACCGCGGCTTTGACGCCTGCGTCTGTTAGCTCCGCTGCTTTCTTTATAGAAGTCAGTTCAGCAGGGTCTTTCACCATCCGTAATTCTTCAATAAGCCTGCTCATCGGCTTCAGCCGTGTCTTTTTCAATGTTTTTCGCAGTGTCAAATAGTGATAGGCGCTTAGAACATCAAACCCTATGTTTTTCAGCTTTTGCTGCTTAATCTGTTCCGCAACCTTTTTCACAGGGTCTTCGCTGCGTTTCATGGGTTCGACTCTGCAGTCTTTGGCTGTTGCCTTAACCGACTCGTAGTTGACTCCATAAGCATAGAGAAGGTTTTCACCTGTGAGGGGAACCCACAGAGTAGGTGCGCCCACCGTTTCTGTAAGGTACAGCATGTTTGCTTCCTTCGTGAATATGTAACCGTCAAGTTTCTTCCGCGCCAACGAATCTTTCAATGTTTGGATTCGACTCTTCAAAATGGCATTCCTCTCAGCGTGAGTAGTTACAAGCGTCAAACTATAACTTTTGTGATGATTATGTGCAGCTATTTTTTTAAGACTTAATGAAAAACGGGTTGGCTGAAAAACTGGGGTTAGCCGCCGCTCATGAGTGACATCAGAATAATGTTGTCGCCGCTGTTCAGTCGAGTGTCCACCCCTTGAAGCTGCCCCATCAAAATCCCGTTGACAGTAACCACAAACCCCATCTTCACGTCTTTTAACCCAGGCTCATAAACTTCTTTCTTGAACGCCTTCCCATATATGCCAGCGATTTGATTCAACAATTCCGAAAGAGAGGCGCCTTTTTCAAGCTTAAACTCGTCCTCACTTCGCCTTATAAGGTTCTTAATGAACCCCAGGTACTGAACCCTCACCTTCATCAAACGACGCCTCAATAATACCTTATTTCAATCAAGGTTAAATATTTCCCTTTCTTCAGTCAAAGCTTGGACGAATTTAATGTTTTAATATAAAACTTAAATATCCGACGACGATTATCTCTTATCTCTTCCATACAAAACACAACAAAAATCGGAGGAACAAAAACAGTGTTAGGTTACGCTGGACGAATACTACGCGTTGACCTCACAAGCGGCAAGATTTGGACTGAACCGTTGAAGGAAGAATTAGCCAAGAAATACATAGGCGGCATCGGCCTTGGAATGCGTCTCTACCTCGACAATTCTCAGCCTTGTGTCGACCCATTCAGCCCAGAAAACCCCTTGGTTGTAGCCACAGGCCCCTTATCTGGCACGATGGTGCCGACAGGCGGCAACGGACACGCCTTCGTTTCAAAGTCTCCCCAAAGCTTCGGCGTGGGCGAAGCCAAGTCTCATGGGCATTGGGGAACAGCGTTGAAACGCGCGGGCTACGATGCTATTATCTTCTCGGGCAAGGCTGAGAAGCCCGTTTACTTGTGGATTGACGACGACGCCGTTCAGCTCATGGACGCTAAACACTTGTGGGGCAAGTCTCCGCAGGAAACTGAAGACGCTATTCGAAACGAACTCAAGGACTTCTACATCCGTGTGGCATCAATTGGAGTGGCTGGAGAAAAACTCGTCAGAATCGCTTGCGTCATCAACGACAAGACCCGAGCCTGTGGAAGAACGGGTTTGGGCGCGGTTATGGGTTCTAAAAATCTTAAAGCCATAGCTGTGAGGGGTTCAAAAGACATAGGAGTTGCCAACAAAGACAAGCTTCTTGAACTCATCAAGGTTCAGCATGAACGCATGAAGGGTCCTGCAGCAAGAAAATACAGAACCTTAGGCACTCCCGAAAACGTTCTGGTTCTTAACGCCTTAGGAGCCATGCCCACGAACAACTTCACTCAAGCAATATTCGCGGACGCTGACAAAATCAGCGGTGAATACTTGAATGAGCGTTTCGTCGCAAAGATAATCGGGTGTTCATCTTGTGCCATGCGTTGTGAACACATCGCTGTGGTTCCTGAAGGACCATACAAGGGTACAACAACCAGAGTGGAATATGAGCCGCTTTGGGCTAACGGACCCAACTGTGGCATCGGAAACATAGACGCCATAATTAAGGCTTTGGACTTAACCAACTATTACGGGGTAGACGGCATCTCAATCGGCGGTATCGTCAGCTTTGCCATGGACCTCTATGAGAACGGAATCATCTCAAAAGAGGATGCGGGCTTAGACCTCAAGTTTGGCAACCATGAAGCCGCACTAGAAATGATAAAGAGAATCAGCCTCCGCGAGGGCTTCGGAGACACGCTGGCAGAGGGTGTCAAATTGGCCGCTGAGAAGATTGGCCAGGGAGCTGAGAAATATGCAGTTCACATCAAGGGTGTAGAGATGACTGGCTACGACATCCGTGGGTTAAAAACAGCTGCGCTGGGCTACGCGGTTTCGTTCCGTGGAGCCGACCACAACAGACACGGAGCTTACGGACCCGATGTGGCTGGCAAGGTCAACAGGTTTAAGGCTGAGAAGGGCCGTGGAAAATTGGTCAAGGACACCGAAGACCTTTACACCATTATTGATTCGCTTATTGTGTGCAAGTTTTCCAGGGGCACATACTTTGAAGGGTACAAAGACTTAGCTGCTCTGTTCAGCGAGGTCACGGGCATCCAGATGAGCGCAGATGACCTCAGAATGGCGGGTGAACGAATAAACAACCTGGGCAGGCTCATTAACATTCGAGAGGGCTTAAGCCGCAAAGACGACACCTTGCCCTGGAAAGTGATGAACGTGCCCATTCCCGACGAAGGTCCGTCTAAGGGCAGTTTTGTAAGCCAAGAAGACCTTGACCTGCTGTTGGACGATTACTATGAAGTTAGGGGCTGGACGAAAGAAGGAATTCCCACCGTTGAGAAGCTTAACGAGATAGGAATGGAAGACTTGGTTTACATAGTTAAAGACAAACTTGAAACCCCAATTGAAAAGCCGAAAAGAAAAACCAAAACGGAGGAATAAATGAATGACTGTACCACCGAAGACTGACACATCAAAATGGAAAATAGTGACTTGTGACCCAGATAAATGCACTGGCTGCACTGTATGCGAGTACATATGCTCCCTAACCAAAGACAACGCTTTCAGTGCTCAGAAATCACGGATACGCACTATGCGGTTGCATCCACTCATCAACATCTCAATCGCCTGTAGGCTGTGCAATCCTGCGCCATGTGTAACTGCGTGTCCAAGAGACGCGTTGAAGCAGTCTGAGACCACGGGCGAGATTTTGGTTGACGACGAAAAATGCGACGGTTGCAGTTGGTGCATCGAGGCTTGTGACTACGGCGCCATTGTCTTGCATCCAGAGAAGAAAGTGGTGCGAATCTGTGACTTGTGCCAAGGCGACCCTGCATGTGTCAAATGGTGTCCAGAGGAGGCTCTTGACTTCACGACCAAAGACTTGATGGCGCAGAAGGCAAGGATGGCGGTCACAAAGAAACTGTTCAAAGAATCGATGGAAGCCGCGGGCATAAAGCCCTAAGCCAAAAAAATCTTCAACTTTCTTTCTGTTTTTACGTTTTTAGTGTTTCTAGGATGCTCGATGGGTCTACTCTTAATTCTTTTATCGCTAGTTCATCTGGCGTCATGCCCATGGCTAAGCCAAGTAACTGCGTGTAGTGAAGCACTGGAAGTTTGTAGGTTTCGTTGAAAGCCCTTTCGATTCTTGATTGGTTCACGTCGAACATGAGGTGGCATGACGGGCAAACCGTTATCAAGGCTTGCGCGCCCACCTCTTTAATATGGCTCAGTTTTTCCCGTGTTAGTTGGAGAGCCACTTTGTCGTCTATGGCGATAACTGTGTAGCCGCAGCATTCAGCCTCGTCTGCGTAGTCTAAGCATTTTGCACCTGTTAATTCAATTAGGTTCTTGAGGGTCTCTGGGTCTTCAGGGTTGTCCCAACCCATAAATTTGACGGGTCGGAGCAGGTGGCATCCACCGTGTTCGGCTACTTTTAAAGAGGAGAGCGGTCTTTGAACCGCGTTCTTGATTTTTTCAAAGCCTAAGTCTTCCTTTAAGGCTTGTACCATATGCTTGACTTCAATGGTGCCCTTGAACTCCATGCCGACTTGCCTTAAAATGTCGTTGATTTTGTCTCGCATTACTTTGTCGGTTTTTAACAATTTGTTGGTCTTGCGCATAGTTGTGGCGCATCCTGTGCAGAGCGTGATTATGTTTAGGTTTTGTTGTTCGGCTAGGCACAGGTTTCGCGCGGACAGGGCGAGCATCATTTCATGGTCTGCTGGGTCAACAGGCAGACCGCAGCAGTTCGCGTCTGGCATTTCGACTAGTTCTATGCCTAATTTGTCAAAAACTTTGCGGGCTGAAATCTCGTAGCTGGAGACTCGGTAGGGAATGGTGCAGCCCAAAAAGAAAGCGTATCTTAACTGGACCAAGCGGTTTTTCACCTCTTCAAGAGTTTAGAGCCATGGGTAAGTTCAACAAGTTTTGCGATGTGAGTCGTTCTGGGTTTGGGCAAGGGCGGCAACCCGATTTCTTCTCGCTTCTTGTGCCTGATTTCTGGAATCTTGTAGGCGTAGCCTGTCTCGTTTATGCTGGCAACGAGTTCCTTGTAAATCAATGGAACCTCTCCGCTCTTGACTGCAAGATTTCTGAGAACCCGCAGGACGCTTGCAACCTCTACGCCTTGAGGACAACGGTCAGTGCATGTGAAGCAGGCGGTGCAAAGCCACAGGGCGCTGCTGGGCAACACTTTCTCTCTTAATCCCAACTGAGCCATGCGTAAGACTGTTCGGGGACGATAAGAACTGCTGAAGCGAGCGGTTGGACAGCTTGAAGTGCAGGTTCCACACTGGAAGCAGGTTTTGAGGGTTTCGCCGTCGTGCTCCTTCATAACTTCATACTTGAACGATGGATCCACCCTCGTAGGTTCAACATTCTTTGATGGGGTTTCAGCCGTCTTTTCTGTCATTGCTCTGTCACCTTGATAGAACATGACAATTCAGCGAAGTCGATAATAAATCTTGTTTTTCTAAGAAAAATCAGACCGAATTGGTGTTCTCTATCTGAATCGTCTGATTACAACTCTACCACTTAAAATGTTTTGAGGGCTTCCTAAATCAGAAATGCAACTTAAAATATAATAATAATCAATTGAGGACTCTGCCACAAGTCATAAAACCGAAGCAGAAGACATAGTGAATGGGGACGAGAATTGCTTGAAGGAAAGGTTGTAAATCTAAGAGTTATGGAAAAAGAGGACTTCCCAATTTATGTAGAATGGATGAACAAACCTGAATTTGTGGGCGAACATTTCTTTCCTCTACAGAGGTCAATGGCAGAGATAGAGAAGGCTCGTGAAACCAACCCCTTTGAGTCAAAGACATTTATCGTCGAGAAAAAAGATGGCACCAAAATCGGCTGGATAAGCCACTTCTACATGCTACATCCTATGGCAAAACTGCTGGAAGTAGGCTACGCCTTAGTTCCAAGCGAAAGAGGCAAAGGCTACTGCACCGAAGCAGTCAAAATCATGGTAGACTACCTGTTTCTCACAAAAGAAGCAGTCTTCATTCAAGCAATGACTGATGTCAAAAATATAGCCTCCCAAAAGGTCTTAGAAAAGGCAGGATTCCAAAAGGAAGGAACAATTCGCAAACGCTTTTTCACCAGAGGCGAATGGAAAGACGCATTTCTATTCAGCATTCTTAGAGAAGAATGGAAAGAACCAAAAATACTCTCAAAGACAAGCTCACAGAGTTAGCACTCCTATCATCTTTAAGATACGAAAAAGACGAACATGAGATAAACTCAAAGTAGGGAAAGTCTATCTCTTTACTGTTTTTAGTAGGTTTTTGTTGTGGTCGTAGATGCTGATTTCCATGGGCATTTCTCCCACTGCAAAGTGGGTGGCGCAGCCAAAGCATGGGTCGTAAGCTCTAAACGCCATCTCAACCATGTTCAACAAGCCGTCGTTGACCACTCCACCCTTAATCAAGCCCTTAGCCGCGTCTCTGATCGACATGCATATGGCTGGAGCGTTATTCACAGTCGCAACAATCAAGTTGACGTTTTTAGCCAAACCCTCCTCGTCGAGCACGTAATGATGAATTAACGTTCCACGCGGAGCCTCTACTATGCCCACGCCTTCGCCTGGCTGCCCAGGCTTGTTGCGAATGTCCTTGCTTGTCACATCCTTGTCTCTGCTCAGTTCCAGTGTTCTCTCAGCGGCGTACAAGAGTTCGATTAATCGTGCCCAATGCGTAGCTAGGGTTGCGTGAACGGGTTTGCCTCCCAGAGTCTCGTACATTCGTTTGTACTCTTCCTGAGCCAAAGGCGTAGCCATTCCGTCCGCCGCGTTCAATCGTCCCAGAGGCGCGACTCTGTAAATCCCGCTCTCAGGTCCATCGACCAAGCCTTTCCACCCCACTCTCTTGAGGTAGGGCAGCTTGACATAAGTCCAGGGTTCCACATGCTCCGCAACATTGTTCAAGTAGTCAGCTGGTGCCCACTTAGCGAATTCTTTGCCTTCCGGGTCAACCACACGAATCTTACCGTCGTAGAAATTGACTTTGTTGTTCTCGTCAACCGTGCCCATATAGTAAGTTCGAAGCTTGTAGGCGTCGCTGAGAATGACATCCACATACTTCTGGTTCTTCAAGACAACATCATTAAACACTTGCAGACTGAACTGAGCAAACTTAACGCATGACTCAGCCATCTTCTCAATCTCTGCTCGCTCCTCCTCCGAAATAGCCTTCGACATGCCGCCTGGCAACCCGCAAACTGGATGCGTAGCCTTGCCGCCAATCATGGCTGTAATCTTCTGTCCAAACGCCCTGTGCTTAATCACCTCTCTGGCAATGTCTAAACCCACCTTGTTGATCACGCCCAGAATGTTCCGTTCAGCCACTGACGCAGTTGGACCCACAACAAAGTCTGGAGCACCAAGGAAATAGAAATGCAGAGTGTGATCGTAGACATAGTAGCCACTGTACATCAACTCTCTAAGCTTCTTCGCAGCCAAGGGTGGATCAACATGAAACGCTGCGTCTAAGGCTTTAGTTGAAGCCATGTGATGGGCTACGGGACAGACGCCGCAGATTCGAGGCGTGATTTGAGGTAGGTCCTCGCCTTTTCTTCCTATGCAGAACCTTTCGAAGCCTCTCAACTCAGGAATCTGCAGGTAAGCGTTGGCAACGTCTCCCTCTTGGTCTAGGAATATCCGAATTCTTCCATGACCCTCAAGCCTTGTAATCGGGTCGATAGTTATCTCCTTCATTTTTTCACCCTCCTCCGCAAGATCGAACTGGGTAACGAATACCTGTAAAACGTCCCTAACGGGTCCTTAACCTGGGCGATCAGTTTTTGGGGGTCAAACTCCCTCTCTTTCTCCTCTTCCAGTCCCATAATGGAGGCGAGGGCGCTCATCATAGCCGCTCCCTGCTCAGTCACTTTGGGACACGGTCCACCACAACCAGTGCAAGGCATGTTGGCACTGATGCATTGGGCTTCACATCCGCCTCGGGTTGCAGGTCCCAAGCAAATTATTCCCTGTTCCAGTAAGCATCTTTCGGGTTCGGCAACAATCTCGAAGACGCGATATATCTTGTGGATTTTCTTCTCCTCTTTCTTTCTCGGGCATTCGTCGCACACTGATTTCTCTGGACCAAGAACCGAACCTTTGGGAGGCAGTGCACCCTTTGCTATAGCCTCTACCGCTGCCGCGATTCTTTTGGGTGTAGGTGGACAACCAGGCAGATAATAGTCAACATCTACTACTTGATTCAGTGCATGGACGGTGTCATAAAACTCGGGCAGCCTCAATTCTCCCTCTGGAACCTTAAACGAAGTCTGAGGAACCACACCCTTAGGGTTCACTGTGGAGGGGTTCTCAAGATACACCGTGGCAAAGATTTCTTTTCGATCAGCCACGTTAGCCAAACCTGGAATGCCGCCTTGATGGGCGCATGAGCCGAAGGCAACGAGAACCTTCGCCTTCTGACGCAACAGTTTCGCCAAGTACTCTTGTTCCTCGTTTCGTACAGCACCGTTGAAGAAACAGACATCTATGCTCTTGTCGGGCATGGCTTCAACATCTTTATACTTGACGTCTAAGGCTACTGGCCAAAACACTATGTCGGCGAGGGCAACGACATCAAGTATCTTCTCGTCAACGTCAAGAACAGCTACCTCGCAGCCTCCGCAACTTGCCGCCCAATAGAAGGCGAACTTCAGTTTTTGCGCACTCATATCAAACTCACAACCTTTGAAGCGTCAACCCTCAGTTCTTTTAGGGCAAGCTCTTCTGGGCTGAAGCCCATGGCTAAGCCTAACAACTGAGGATAATGCAAGACTGGCATGCCATACGTTTCGTTAAACATCCTTTCAATTCGTGACTGGTTGGTGTCAAACATCATGTGACAGAACGGGCAGACGGTTATGACTGCTTGAGCGTTAACCGCCTTCATGTGAGAGAGCTTGTCTCGAGCTAGAGAAAGCGGAATCTTATCGTTCACGCCGATTACAGGGGCACCACAGCACTCGGTTTCATCCAAGTAATCTAGGCATCTGGCACCTGTTACTTCTATGAGGCTTTTGAGAATCTTGGGGTTCTCGGGGTCATCGAAGCCTATGTGCTTTTGTGGGCGAACGACGTGGCAACCGTTGTGTTCTGCAACGCTGATTTTGGTTAGTGGTTTCTTGACGGTTTCTTTGATTTTTTCGAGTCCAACGTCTTCGGCGAGAACCTGCATCAGATGTTTGACTTGGATGGTTCCCTTGAACTCGAGTCCAACTTCTTTCAAGAGCCCATTGACCCTTTCCCTTTCGTGTTTGTCTTCTTTGAGCATTTTGTTGACCTTGCGAAGTGTTCCAGCGCATCCTGGGCAAAGGGTCATGATGTTGAGTCCTTGTTTTTCTGCTATGCAGAGGTTTCTCGCTGCGAGAGTAAGCATGACGTCGTGGCTCGCAGGGTCCAAGGGAAGCCCACAACAGTTGTAATCAGGCATCTCAACCAATTCTACGCCGAGTTTTGCAGCAACCTTTCTAGCTGAGATTTCGTAGCTCGCCACTCTATATGGTATGGCGCACCCAAGAAATAGCAGATATTTAAGTTCGGGCATTGGAGTTTCCTCCTTTTTCCACTAGTTTTGAAAAGCCGGTTTGGTTAAACAGCCTTGAAACGCTTTCTAAGTCAGCCTTTGGCAATGCTGGCAATCCAGCTTCTTGCCGTCTTTTTAGCCTTAGTTCAGGAATCTTGTAGGCTAGGCCTGTTTCCAAGATTGCGCCTGCTAGTTCTTTGAAAACTGGTGGCATGTATCCCTCTTTCACTGCTATGTTTCTCAGGGCTCTGATGACGCTTGATATTTCCACATCTTGTGGACAGTGGTCGACGCATGTGTAGCAGGCTGCGCAGAGCCAGAGTTGGTCGCTTGAGAGAACCCTGTCCTTTAGTCCTAACTGTGCCATTCGAAGGATTTGTCGGGGTCTGTATGAATCACTGAATCTGGCAACAGGGCAGTCGGCGGTGCAGGTACCACATTGAAAGCATAGCATGATTTTCTCAGCGCCTAGAATCTTGCTGACTTCATACTTGAATTTGGGATCTATTTCGGCGATTTTGAGCACTGTTCGTTGCTCCGTCTTTTTTTCTTCGGTTTCTTTCTTTTCCGACATTGCTTTTTAACCTCCAGTCCTTAGAGGACTTGGACCAAGTTTCTTTATCTCCTCCGTTATATCTTTAATAACCGTTGCGAATCGGTCTCCCTCGGAAGCGGAGACCCACTCCAGCCTGAGACGACCAGGCTCGAGACCGAACTGTTCTAAGAGCCTTTTTAACATGGCGATCCTTCGGTGTGCCTTGTAATTGCCTGCAAGGTAGTGGCAGTCGCCTGGATGGCATCCGGCGACGAGAACCCCATCTGCTCCGTTCTTGAAGGCTTCAAGAATGAAAGCAGGGTCAACCCTTCCACTGCACATGACTCTCACGATTCTGAGGGTGGGTGGATACTGAATTCGGCTAACCCCCGCCAAATCAGCGCCAGCGTAAGAGCACCAATTGCATAAGAACCCAACGATTCTTGGCTTGAACTCAGTCATATTTTGCTTCCTCCTTTAACGCTGCCCTAACCTGAGCGAGGATTTGATCCTCTGTAAAGTGAAGCATGGATATTGATCCCGTGGGGCAAGAGGAACCGCAAACACCGCAACCTTTACACAGGGCTTCGAGAACATGTGCCCTCAACTTTCCTTCCTTCTCCCTCATTTCGATCGCTTTATATTCACAAACGGATTCACAGATTCGGCATCCACTGCAGAGGTCCTCGTCGACGTTTGCTATGGCTCCCTCCACCTCCAACGCCTTCTTAGACAGGATGGTGGCAGCTCGGGCTGCAGCTGCACACGCCTGCGAGATGCTTTCTTCAATGAACTTCGGCGAGTGCGCCAATCCACATAGGAATACGCCTTCGGTGGCGAAGTCGACAGGGCGAAGCTTCATGTGAGCTTCTAAGAAGAAGCCATCTTTGGTGAGGGGGACCTTCAACATTTTTGCTATGCGTTCGTTGTCGGGGTTTGGAACGGTCGCTACACTTAACACTAGAAGATCTGGCTCGACGGGAATCCATGTTTTTACCACGGGCTCCCAGACTAAGACGTGGAGTTTCCCGTTTTCTTGAGTGACCCTGGGTTTGTTCTCATCGTCGTAACGTATGAATAAAACTCCCTTGGACGCGGCCTCACGATATTGGTCCTCTTTAAACGCGTAGGTTCGAATGTCCTTATAGAAAACGTAGACATCCGTTTCCGGGCTTAGCTCCTTGATTTTTAACGCGTTCTTGACCGCTTGAGCGCAGCATATACGAGAGCAGTTGGGGCGCTCCCCATTTCTTGAGCCCACGCACTGAATCATAGTAACCGTCTTTGCACCAAACTTGCCCTTAGCCAGTCGCTCCTCCAACTCATGCTGGGTAATTACTCTCTCATCCACACCGTACAAATACTCGTTTGGCTTATACTCTTTGGCGCCGGTTGCCACAACCACAATCCCATGCTCGATCTCCCTTTTCTCGCCATTATGATTCAATGTTGTCTTAAAGTTTCCAATGTATCCCTTCACATCAGCGACTTCTGCGTTTAAGTTGACATGAATCCTCTCATTTTCCATAACTTCTTTCACAATGGACCTCAGCTTGTCTTGCGGGTCTTCGGACCCAAGCAAGTAGTAGATTGTGCGTAGGTGTCCTCCCAACTCCCTCTCCTTCTCCACCAAGTGCACGTCGAAGCCTTGCTTAGCCAGTTCTAACGCAGCAGTCATCCCGGACAGACCACCGCCGATGACGAGACCAGACGGGACAACATTGATTAGCGGCTTGGGCAGCGGTCTCAACAGGCGGGCTTTCGCCACAACAGACCTCACCAAGTCCTTTGCCTTTTCCGTGGCTTCTTCCGGCTCGTGCATATGCACCCATGAGCACTGGTCCCGGATGTTGGCCATCTCAAATAAGTAAATGTTCAACCCGGCTTCTCGAACAGTTTCTCTGAAGAGGGGCTCGTGGGTTCTAGGCGTGCACGAAGCCACGATCACACGATTAAGTTTGTGCTCCTGTATCTTCTCCCGTATTCTCTTCTGCGTGTCTTGTGAACATGTATAGAGGTTATGCTCTGCGTAGACGACATTGGGTAGAGTTTTGACGTAATCCACCACCTTTGGCACTTTAACGACTCCACCTATGTTGATGCCACAGTGGCAAACAAACACGCCGATGCGAGGCTCCTCACGAGACACGTCCACCTCTGGTGGATACTCCTTCACTGCTGTGAGCTTCCCTCTTTCGGAGGCAATGACGCTAGCCGCCTTGGCCGCAGCACCGCTTGCTTGAGCTACACTCTCCGGAATATCCTTAGGAGCAGCAAAGGCGCCGCAAACATAGATTCCCGGCCTAGAGGTTTCAATGGGCGAGAAGGTTGTTGTGTAGCAGAAGTTGTACTCGTTCAGTTGGATGCTGAGAGATTTGGCTAATTCTTTGGTGCGTTTGGGAGGCTGCATCCCAACTGACAAAACTACTAGGTCAAACTCCTCATCCTTTGGCTCCTCTTCTACTACATGCCTTACTATAAGCTTTCTCGAACCCGGAACTTCCTCCACACGGGATACTCTGGATCGGACAAACCTGACTCCATATTCCTCCTCGGCTCGACTGTAGTAGGCGTCAAACTCCTTGCCGTAGGCTCGCATGTCCATGAAGAAAATGGTGCACTGAACGCCTGGAGTGTGCTCCATGGCTATAACTGCCTCCTTGATGCCGTACATGCAGCAGGCAGAGGAGCAATAATTGTTCCCTAGTTGAGCGTCACGTGAGCCAACACACTGGATGAACGCTATCTTTCGCGGAACCTCGCCGTCAGATGGGCGTAAGACTATTCCACCGTATGGGCCTGAGGCGCTCAAAATGCGTTCAAACTCGATGCTGGAGACAACGTTGGGATATCGACCATAACCGTATTCGCCTTTTAGGTTGGGATCAAACTCCTCGAAGCCAGGCGCCAATATGATTGAACCAACGCTTAGCGCGGCTTCCTCTTCCTTGTCATCGTACATAACCGCGCCTGCTTTACACACCTCTTGGCATGTGCCGCATCCGATGCACTTTTCCCGATCAATCATGTAGGTAAGCGGCACCGCTTGCGGATATTTAACGAAAATGCTGTTTCTGTCACCTAAGCCCTGATTGAACTCATCTATGGCTTCAACTGGGCATTTTTGAGCGCAAACACCACAGCCCGTGCACTTCTCCCCGTTCACGTATCTGGCTCTTCTCGTCATGGTAATCTTAAAATTGCCAGCCTCGCCATCTGCCCTCTTTATCTCTGCATTAGTGATGAGGTAGATGTTAGGGTGTCTGCCAGCTCCCACCAGCTTTGGCGCTAGGATACACATGGCGCAGTCATTGGTGGGAAAGGTCTTGTCCAGCTGAGCCATGACGCCACCTATGCTGGGCGACTCGTCGAGTAGATAGACTTTAAACCCTGAATCCGCTAGGTCGAGGGAGGCTTGTATCCCAGCGATTCCGCCTCCGACAACAAGAACCGCTCCTACCTTTTCCTTCATCTTCCCACCTCCAACGCAGCGTATGATGGGGTGGTTCCCTCAACTCGATCCATGGTGACCATGCCTCTTCGCCTCAAAACTACGATGTGGCGTAACACCACTTGTGGGTCTAAATCTAAGCGCTTAGACAGCTCCTTAACTGATTGAGGCTCCTTCCTTATCATGAAAAAGATTTTGTTACGTATATACTCGGTTTGTATGGCTTCATCCGTCGTCTTATCAAACTCCTCTTGCGCCGTCTTCTCGCCATACACGTTTCCCTTCTCGGTCAGTTCTTTCTCTCTCCCCACCAACACTCGTAGTCTAAAGTCTTCCACCGCCGATTTAGCCGCCATTATGTTTTCCAGTATGACCAGGTCAGGTTTTTCCACAGCTAAGGGAGACGGCCCCAAAGCTTTTATCTGGTTGGTAAATTCTTTGACTAGTTCGGCGAATCGCTCGCCTTCTGCGGCAGAGACCCATTCGAGTTGTAGGCGCTCGGGTTCTAAACCAGTCCGCGAGATTAGTTTCTTCAGCATCTTAATCTTGCGCTCAGTATGAAGATTTCCTTCTAGGTAGTGGCAGTCTCCTGGATGACAGCCCATCACCATGACGCCGTCTGCACCGTTGGCAAGTGTTTCCAAAACGAAAACTGGGTCAACCCTCCCACTGCACATTAACCGTATTATTCGTATGTTGGTTGGGTAGCTGATCCTGCTGACACCGGCTAAATCAGCACCAGCGTAAGAGCACCAATTGCACAAAAATCCAACTATTTTAGGCTCGAAGCTCAATCAATTTTCCTCTCCAAAACAGTGAGAGCTTGGGCAGTAATCTGTTCGTCAGTGAAATGACGCATAGTAATTGCCCTCTCGGGACAACTCGCCCCACAGAGGCCGCATCCCTTGCAGACGACTTCATTGATCCTAGCGATGCCGTTCTGATCTTTCTGTGGAGCGCCGTACGGACACAATTTCACGCATGTCCCGCAACCGCTACACAGGTTCTCATTGATATTAGCTACTATTCCCTCCGTTTCTAACACGTTGTTGGACAGAATTGTGGCTGCTCTTGCGGCTGCCGCGCAGGCTTGTGAGATGCTCTCTTCAATAAACTTGGGCCAATGCGCAAGTCCGCAGAGGAATACACCATCGGTTGCGAAGTCAACTGGCCGAAGTTTCATGTGTGCCTCAAGGAAGAACCCATCTTTTGAAAGGGGAACTTTTAACATGCTTGCTATGCGTTTGTTATCCGGGTTTGGAATCGTAGCTGCGCTCAGAACTAGAAGGTCAGGCTCTATTGGAATCCATGTCTTTAGAACGGGTTCCCAAGCCGTGACTCTAAGTTTCCCGTTTTCTTTGGTGACTTCAGGCTTTTTTTCATCGTCGTAGCGTATGAATATAACTCCTTTGTCGGCTGCTTCACGGTAGTAGTCTTCCCTGAATCCGAATGTTCGCATATCTTTGTACAAAACGTAGACATCGGTTTCAGGGCTCAAGTCCTTAATCTTCAGAGCGTTTTTGACCGCCTGACCGCAGCATATGCGAGAACAGCTGGGTCTCTCATGGTTTCTTGAACCAACACACTGCACCATAACAACCATTCTTGCGTCGAATCCGCCCTTGGCGAGTCTCTCTTCAAACTCCTGTTGTGTTAGCACTCTTTCGTCGGCTCCGTACAAATACTCGGTTGGTTTGTACTCGACCGCGCCGGTTGCGACTATGACAACGCCATGTTCAATCTCCTTCTTCACACCATTATTGTTCAGCGTCGTTTTGAAATTTCCAACATAGCCCTTGGTGTCGCTTATCTCTGAGCTCAAGTAAACGTGAATCTTGTCGTTTTCCATAACCTCTTTAATAATCGATTTCAGCCGTTCCTGTGGGTCTTCAGACCCAAGCAGGTAGTGGATTTTGCGAGCGTATCCGCCAAGCTCCTTGTCCTTCTCCACAAGGTGAACCTCAAAACCTTGCTTCGCCAACTCTAATGAAGCAACCATTCCTGACAGGCCTCCACCAATAACTAGCGCTGCTGGAATGACGTTTATCATGGGCTTTGGCAGGGGGCTTAGTAGACGTGACTTAGCAACCGCAGCCCTCACGAGGTCCTTTGCTTTCTCTGTGGCTTTTTCAGGCTCTTGAATGTGCACCCATGAGCATTGGTCTCGTATGTTGGCCATCTCAAACAGATAGATGTTGAGTCCGGCTTCTCGAACGGTTTCTCTGAAGAGCGGCTCATGTGTTCTGGGCGTACAAGAGGCTACGACCACCCGGTTGAGATTGTGTTCCTTAATTCTTTCGCAGATGGCCTTCTGAGTATCTTGTGAACAAGTGTAGAGGTTGTCTTCGCTGTAAACAACGTTTGGGAGAGTCTTTGCGTACTTAACGACTTCTGAAACGTCCACTACGCCGCCTATGTTTATGCCGCAGTGACATACGAACACACCGATGCGAGGCTCCTCACCCGAAACGTCTCTCTCAGCCGGATACTCCTTCACAACTGCTAGTTTTCCCCTCTCCGAAGCTATAATATCCCCAGCTTTGGCAGCTGCACCACTCGCCTGAGCCACGCTTTCGGGGATGTCTTTTGGAGAGGCAAAGGCACCGCAGACGTATATGCCAGGACGAGATGTATCCACTGGTGAAAAGGTGTCTGTGGCGCAGAAGTTGTACTTGTTTAATTTTATGCCGAGGATTTTGGACAGTTCTATGGCGCGTTTCGGCGGTCTCATTCCAACCGACAAAACCACGAGGTTGAATTCCTCGTCTTTTGGCGTTTCTTCTTCAACGTATCGCACTATGAGATTTTGAGTCTCGGGTTCCTCATGGATGCTTGAGGCCCTTGACCTTACGAATTTGACTCCGTTCTCTTCCCTTGCTCGATTGTAGTATGCGTCGAATTCTTTTCCGAAGGCGCGCATATCCATAAAAAATATGGTGCATTGAACGCCAGGGTTGTGCTCCATGGCTATAACTGACTCTTTTATCGTATACATGCAGCAGGCTGAGGAGCAGTAGGTGTTTCCAACCAAAGCATCGCGGGAGCCAACACACTGTACAAAAGCTATCCTCCACGGAATTGTTCCGTCTGAGGGGCGTACGATTCTTCCGCCATATGGTCCAGATGCGCTCAAAGTCCGTTCGAACTCGATGCTGGAGATAACGTTAGGGTATCGACCATAGCCATACATGCTCTTTAGGCGAGGGTCAAATTCCTCAAAACCAGGCGCGAGAATAATTGCTCCAACGTCAAAGTTTAGAACTTCAGGTTTTTGGTTGAAGTCGACGGCTTCTGCTTTACATACGTTCATGCACAACTCGCATTTGAGACAGTTTTCTTCGTCGATTGCGTACTTTAAGGGAACGGCCTGAGGAAATGGAACATAGATTGCCTTTCTAACACCCAGTCTCTCATCGAATTCATTTGGCACTTCAACTGGACAGTGTTGGGCACAGACGCCGCAGCCATTGCATTTGTCCTCGTTCACGTATCTCGGTTTCTTTGTTACTTTGACCTTGAAATTTCCAGCCTCACCTTCAACCTTTTCCAACTCTGCGTTGGTTATCAGTTGGATGTTAGGATGCCTTCCAGCGCCAACAAGTTTGGGCGCCAATATGCACATTGAACAATCGTTTGTCGGGAAAGTCTTGTCCAATTGGGCCATGGTTCCTCCGATGCTGGGCGATTCGTCAAGCAAGTAGACTTTGAACCCAGCGTCAGCCAAATCAAGGGATGCCTGTATTCCAGCGATTCCACCGCCCACGACAAGTGTTGCTCCGACTACCTTGCTCACTTTGCTGCCTCCTCTGGAAGGCTCAACAGATTTTACTTTGATTGGAGCTGATAGAGCAATTCCACGGCTCTTTTAACCGTCTTTTTCTCGCCCCGCACAACAAAATGAAGACTGTTCTCGGGTTTCACCAATACGCCGAGCATTCTTGATATTTCTTCCACTCTTTCCCTTGGAACCGGCCTCGACAATGTTATCCTCGTCCATCCAATGTTGTTATTTCTAGGTAAACCCGGAACAAATTTGGGTCCAACAGTCGGGATTTCTCGTAACTCGCCCCGTTCAGCACGGTCGATTTCGCCTATCCAATCCTGTGCATAATCTCCAGAAACGCAGATGGCGGTGGCAACAAAATCGCGTTTGATGTTTTCCAAGGCGTGCTGAAGGTCTGGCAGTCTCTCATTTGCCAACTCTATATCGCATTCGGGGCACATATGGGAGCGAACAAAATTTATCAATGTTCTACAGTTTCGTAGTTGACGTGCATACTCAGCGTCCATTTTGATGTCTCTTCGTACAAAGTCGCCGAACATCCTGACCAAAACCCACCAGATCTGTTCTGACCGCTGCAGCTGGACGTTTATGTAACCTCGGGTGCCCTCTGTTATCTGTGGAGTCGCCATGGAAACCGCAGTAGTGGGCATTAGTGGTGTTGGTGGGGCTTCTGCAGGAAGTTCTGTGACTGTTTCGCTTTTGCGGGCTATCTCTTCGAGGCGCAATCTGATGGCTTCGGCAACAAACTCTGAAATGCTTCTGTAACGTCCAGTTTTTTTCAGCAGTTTTCGTATTTCCTCTATCAGTTCTTCTCGGAGGCTAATTGTTGCCCATTCTGGCACGGTGTATCCCCTTCTAGGATTTTTGCTTATGTTAGGTTTAAGTGAAACATAACTTATATATACTTCGCTTATAGAGATGTTATATCTATTTACAGGTAAATAGGAGAAGCACCCTGATGGAAAGCCGCAAAATCCAGCGTGTCGGTTACTCTACGTTTAGCGTATCTCTCCCCAAAGACTGGGTTGAAAGCAAGGGTCTAAAGCAAGGCGACCCTATCATGATCGTTCCAGAGAAAGACGGTTCATTAAAGTTAGTCTCAAGCATCATGGTCGAACGCAAGCCTCAGATTGAAGAGAACGAGATAAACTCCGACCTTTGCAACGAACCCAGAATGCTGGAAAGACTTATCGTAGGAAACTACACGCTTGGAAGGGATTTATTTAGGATTGTTTCTTCAACACGAATAAGCAGCATGCATGTTGAAGAAGTGCGTCAAATCACACGTCGACTTATGGGGTTGGGTATAGTTCAGGAGACACCGCAAAGAATCGACCTTCAATGCTCCATAGACCCCACAAAATTCAAGATAGACATGCTCATGCGCAGGCTGTCAGTGATAGCCTCAACCATGATCACCGAAGCGATGCAGGCACTCGTAGAATCCAATCAAGAATTGGCAGAGGACACCATCCGCCGAGAAGACGAAGCCGACATGATGTACTGGCTTGCTATACGACTACTTCTCTCTGCGCAACGTGACCGAGTCATAGCAGACAAAATAGGCCTAGAAGAGCCCTCACAAATCCTGTATTTCACTCTCATAACAAGGTATCTTGAAATGATCGCAGACCACGCCGAAAACATAGCAAGGAGAGCCATAGAATTCAAAACACACGGTAAGGAGAGGGTAAGCAAAAACGCTATGAGAAGAATAACTAATTTAAGTGAACTTGCTCAAAACGTGTTCTTAAAAGCTATGGACTGCGTTTTCAGCAGGAACATAGAAATCGCTAACAATGTGTTGGAGATAAGCAAGGTTATCAGAAACGAGCATGAAAGACTGATGGAAGAGCTTCCAGAATCTCCCATTTTAAGAACGGTTGTCCTAGATCTCACTAGAATAGCTGACAACGGAGCAGGCATCGCCGTCATAGCCATAAACAGAGCCCTCGAGAAAGCAAGCAAAATATGCGCTGTTGCCACCACGTCATGACCTAGAGACAAAGTCTAGCCATGAAGCATTAAATAAACGAATTTTTTCTGAGAAAAATAAAATAAAAAGGAAACCTCCTTCCCAAAGGTATAAAATCAGAGTGCTTATTTCTCCTCTTATGCCATGTTTGAAGCATAAAAAGGCTAAAATATATTAGGCTCCGTTCACATGTGCATGATTTCTGCAAGTTAGAGGAGATAGTGCTAATAGTTTGAGTGAACTCGACCTAGGTTTTATGGGAGAAGTAGCCAACACTCCTAGAGGCAAAGGCATTCTGCTGTGCATCCAGTGTGGAAGATGTTCCAGCGGCTGTCCTGTTGCTAGGCTAACCAGTGAACACAACCCCCGACGCCTGATGGAAATGATCATTTTGGGCTGCAAAAAGGAGATTCTTCCCACTCAACTTCCATGGTACTGTCTGTCCTGCTTCACATGCCTAGACAGATGCCCCCAAGGCGGCGATGTGGGTGAAGTGATGTTTGCTCTCAGAAACCTCGCTGTGAGACACGGTAACATGCCAGCTGGGGTTGCTGCTCAAGCCAAAGCCCTCTACGAAACAACTCGTGTGATAAATCCGGTTCGTTCAGCCTTGGACAAGAGGGAGAGCCTCGGTTTGAGCCAAATCTCCACAGAGGGACTTGAGGAAGTGCAAAAGATTCTGAAGAGGACGGGAATGGAGAAGATAATACGGTCTAAGTAAAGTGGTGAAAAGAGTGAAGTACGCGTTTTATCTGGGTTGTCTCATCCCCGCCAGAGAACTAAGCTATGAGGTTTCTGTCAGAAAGGTTATGCCAGAACTAGGAATCGAATTGGTTGACATGAAGGGAGCAAACTGCTGTGCACCGTTCAGCATTCAGTCTGTTGACCACGCAAGTTGGATGGCGCTAGCGGCTCGCAACCTCTGCTTAGCCGAGGAGATGGGACTTGACATCATGACTCTTTGTAACGATTGTTACGAATCCTTGTTGATGGTGAACACTATTTTGAAGAAGAACCCTGAACTCAGAGAACAAGTTAATCAGATACTTGCTGAAGTAGGCAAGGAGTTCAAGGGGAAAGTTGATGTTAAAAACTTGGTTGATGTGCTTTATGGAGATGTGGGAGTTAGTAAAATAAAGAGTGCAATCAGGGAACCTATCAGCGGATTGAGGGTTGGAACCCAACCTGGATGTCACTTGACCAAGCCTAAACGTATACACTTCGAGCTCTTGAGAGGCTTCAACGAGTTAGACGCCCTTGTTCAAGCCACAGGCGTGGAATCTGTTCCTTATGAACGCAAAGAAATGTGTTGCGGAGGCCCATTACGAGACATAAACGATGACCTAGCCAGACAAGTGTCTAGACAGAAACTCCTAGCCTTAAAAGACGCTGAAGTGCAAGCAATAGTTACGGTTTGTCCCTTCTGCTTTTTGCAGCTTGATCTGGGTCAGTTAGAGGTTAAGAGACATTTCAACGAGGAATACAACCTGCCAGTCATACATTTTATCGAACTGCTGCGCCTTGGAATGGGCATGAAACTTGAAGATTGGGAGGTTAAGGCACACAGGATTCCCATTACAGACATCTTAAAGGACAGGTTATAGGAGGAAAAATAATGGTAGAAAAAGCAGTTTTAGTCATAGGCGGCGGAATCTCTGGTATCCAGGCTTCGTTAGACTTGGCCAGCAGAGGATACAAAATATATCTGGTCGAAAAGTCGCCGAGCATAGGCGGAAGAATGGCTCAGCTTGACAAGACCTTCCCAACAATGGACTGCTCAATGTGTATTCTAGCGCCAAAAATGATAGACTGCTCCCATCATCCAAACGTTCAACTGCTAACATACTCAGAAGTAAAAGGAATAAAAGGCGAGCCAGGAAACTTTGTTGTCACTGTTCTTCGAAACCCAAGGTTCGTCGACGAAACCAAATGCACGGGCTGTGGCATATGCGCCGACCATTGCCCGGTAGAGGTTCCAAACGAGTTCGATGAGAAATTTGGAATGCGAAAAGCCATCTACATGCCGTTTCCACAAGCCGTGCCCAGAGCCGTGACCGTTGACAAAGCCAACTGCATCGAATGCGGGCTTTGCCAAAAAATGTGTCAAGCCGGCGCTGTCGACCTTAAACAACAGCCTCAAGAGGTTGAGTTGAACGTTGGCGCAATAATCGTATCCATCGGTTTTGACCTCTTCGACCCTTCTCAGATTCCAACTTATGGTTATGGCCGTTACAAGAACGTCGTTACGGCTCTTGAGTTGGAGCGGCTGCTCTGCGCCTCCGGCCCAACTGGGGGGCATTTGATAAGGCCTTCGGATGGAAGAATACCCCGGAAAATTGCTTTCATACAGTGTGTGGGCTCAAGGGATAGACGATTCGGAACCACCTACTGTTCCAGCATCTGCTGCAAATACTCGGTTAAAGATGCGGTTCTCATAAGAGAGCACGAACCCAACACCACCGTCAGCATATTCTACATTGACCTTCGAGCGTTTGGAAAGGGCTTCCAAGAATTTGTCAACCGAGCCAAGAGCGAATACGGTGTGCGCTTCATACGTAGCAGTCCAGGCGAAATCATGGAAGACCCTAAGACAAAAGACCTCAAGATATGGTACGAAGACACAGTGGCTGGAAGAATAGAGAACATGACATACGATTTAGTCGTGCTCTGCCCAGCGCTCGTGCCACGAACCGACGCCCGAAACCTTGCCAAAGTCTTAGGCGCTGACGTGGATGACTACGGATTTTTCAGGGCGTCAAACATTCTAACCAATCCAGTGGACACCACTGTCCCAGGAATATTCGCCTGCGGCTACTGCTTGGGACCAAAGACAGGTGACATCCCAGACTCTATAATGCAGGGAAGCGCAACAGCCGCCAGAGTAGCAGAGGTCTTGGAGAGAGTGTAACCCATGGGAGAAGAAGAGCCACGAATCGGAGTCTTCATCTGCCACTGCGGCATCAACATAGGCGGCGTAGTAAAGGTTCCAGAAGTCGTTAAGTACGCAAAGACTCTCCCAAACGTCGCCTACGCTGAAGACAACATTTACACTTGTTCTGAGGCTGGGTTAGCCTCAATAAAAGAAGCGATAAAGAAGCACAGCCTCAACCGAGTCATCGTGGCTTCTTGCACGCCCAGAACGCATGAACCGCTTTTTAGGTCGGCTTGCAGAGAGGCTGGGCTAAACCATTACTTGTTTGAGATGGCGAACATCCGAGAGCAGTGTAGCTGGGTTCATGCTCATCAACTTGAGAAGGCTACAAAGAAGGCGAAAGACATCGTTAGGATGGCTGTTGCGAGAGCCACATGGCTTGAGCCTCAGGAAGAACCTGAACTTGAGATTAAAGACACTGCTCTAGTCATCGGCGGAGGCATCGCCGGCATGACATCCGCGCTGACTCTTGCCGACCAAGGCTTCAAGGTTTATTTGGTTGAGAAAGAGCCCGAACTCGGTGGAAACCTTCGCAGACTACACAAGCTGTATCCAACCATGCAAGACACTGCTGAAATCTTAGACCCCACAGTCAAAGCGGTGACAAAAAACAAGAACATTGAAGCCTTGACTTCGACCATAGTTTCCGATGTTAAAGGCTATGTTGGAAACTTCAAAGTTTCGCTGGCGAAAAATGGTGAGAAAAGGGAAATCGACGTCGGAACAATAATCGTTGCCTGCGGCGCAATGAATTACACACCACCCAAAGGACTGTATCAGTACGGGGTTTATCCAAGAATCGTTACACAGTTAGAAATGGATGAACTGCTGAGGAACGGAAAAATCGAAAAGCCACCTGAAAGAGTTGTAATGATACAATGTGTCGGAGCCAGAAAGGGTGAAATACGGGCTGTGGACCTTGCAGGTTTTCCAAAGTCGGACACCGCCCGATTATTGGCGAAGATTCTCAAAGCCAAGAAAGAGGAAGGCTGGCCCTACTGCTCTAAAATCTGCTGCATGAACGCCATCAAAAACGCCATACTCGTAAAACAGAAGTTCCCAGAAACTGATATCATAATCTTGTACGGGGATGTCAGAGTCTATAAAGAATACGAAGACTTTTACTCCATGGCACGTGAGAACCAGGTCAAATTTGTTAAGCACATTGAAGAAGTGACTCCTGAGATAACACAGGAATCCGAAGGCAAACTAACAGTAACTGCATACGACGCCTTGTCAGGTCAGGAAATCAAGCTTCCATGCGACTGGGTTGTGTTATCAACACCACTGATTCCGCACAAAGAAGAGATACTTCTGGCAAGAATGCTCAAGATACCCATAAGTTCAGACGGCTTCTTAATGGAAGCCCACGTAAAACTCAGACCCGTAGACACACAAATGGACGGAATCTTCCTGGCAGGCGCCGCCTCTGGACCCAAAGACATCCCAGAATCAATAGTTTCGGCTAAGGCTGCGGCTGCGAGAGCTGCCACGCTTATGGCTAACAAAAAAATGAGGACAGAAGCCTTAACCTCGGTTGTCGACGAGACACAGTGCATTGGATGCGGTCTCTGTGAAGAAATCTGTGTGTATAGCGCTCATTATCTTGAGGAAGGAAAATCTCACACCATAGCTGCTCTTTGCCGAGGGTGCGGTGCATGCGCCGCTGAGTGTCCGAGAAGAGCCATAACTATGCAGCATTTCACGGATTCGCAGGTTTTGGCGCAGATAAAAGCGGCGTTGATGGAGGAGGCTTAGATGGAAGAGGCTAAAGTGGAAGCTGAATTTGAACCAGTCATACTGGCTTTCTGCTGTAATTGGTGTAGCTACGCTGGCGCGGATTTGGCTGGCACAAGCCGCTTTGAATACCCGACAAACGTGAGAATTATTAGGGTGATGTGCAGCGGTCGATTAGACCCGACATTCATTCTCTCTGCCTTCAGATGGGGCGCAGACGGCGTGCTCATAACTGGGTGTCACCCAGGCGACTGTCACTATGTTCAAGGAAACTACATGATGGAAAGACGATTCGGATTCTTGAAAGAAGCACTTGGACATCTAGGAATCGAACCTGAAAGACTCAGACTAGAATGGATTTCAGCGGGTGAAGGCGAGAAGTTTGCAGCCTTGATTAGAGACACAACGCAAAGAATCAAGCAGCTGGGTCCAAACCCCCTAAAGACAACATAACAGAGGTGAAAGTTGCGGTGGGAGAAGCCGAGGAGTTCGAGCCTCTTATTCTGGCCTTCTGCTGCAACTGGTGTAGCTACGCTGGCGCGGACCTAGCTGGAACCGCCCGCATCTCTTACCCGCCCAACATACGGATCATAAGAGTCATGTGTTCCGGCATGGTTCATCCAGCCTTAGTCATGGACGCCATCTCCAAGGGTGTAGACGGCGTCCTCATAGCCGGGTGTCACCCAGGCGACTGTCACTACACGGACGGAAACCTAAAGACTGAACGCCGCTTCGAAGCAATGCAAGTTATGATGGAAGACATGGGCATCGAAACCCAACGCTTGCGCCTAGAATGGGTTTCAAGCGGAGAAGGAGAAAAATTCGCCAGAGTAGTCCGAGAGATGACTGAACAACTCAAGAAGATAGGCCCAAACCCGTTCAAGCCGAGGTAAAGAAACTAATGTCTAAAATCGGTCAGCGCCGACGAAAACGAGCTGCGAAGCCTAGGAGACGCGCTGAAAAACGACAGGTTCGGGTGCCCGAGCCTCCGAGACCCTTAATGCCTAAGCCAACCATGTGGAGAGAAGGGGCAGAACCCAGAATTGGAGTTTTCATCTGTCATTGTGGAGTCAACATTGGAGGCGTGGTCAATGTTCCAGCGGTTGTGGATTACTCTAAGAAACTTCCAAACGTCGCCTACGCTGAAGACAACATTTACACCTGCTCTGAGGCAGGGTTAGCCTCAATAAAAGAAGCGATAAAAAAGCATAGCCTCAACAGAGTCATCGTGGCTTCATGCACGCCTCGAACACACGAGCCATTGTTCAGGTCGGCTTGTCAAGAAGCGGGGTTGAACAAGTATCTTTTTGAGATGGCAAATATCCGTGAACAATGCAGTTGGGTTCATTCGCACGAGCCAGATAGGGCAACTGACAAGGCTAAGGACATTGTTAGGATGGCTGTTGCCAGGGCAACTTGGCTGCAGCCGCAAGAAGAGCCCGAGATAGACATAAAAGACTCAAGCCTTGTAATCGGCGCTGGCATAGCTGGAATAACAGCGGCTCTAAGCCTAGCAGACCAAGGCTTCAAGGTCTATTTAGTTGAAAAAGAACGGGAAATTGGCGGAAACCTTCGAAGGCTTCACAAGCTCTATCCCACCATGCAGGACGCCTCTGAGATTCTGAACCCAACGCTTGAAGCTGTAAAGGCTCACAAGAACGTTCAGCTTTTGACTTCAACAACCATCACAGATGTAAAAGGCTACGTGGGAAATTTTCAGGTTACAGCCTCAAAGAACGGCGAAAAAATCGAATTGGAAGTTGGCACCATCATCGTAGCCTGTGGAGCCTTAAACTACCGACCGCCAGAAGGGCTCTACCAATTTGGAATCTATGACAAAGTTGTCACACAGTTGGAAATGGACCAGCTTTTGAACAAGGGTGCTGTTGAGAACCCTGAACGCGTGGTCATGATACAGTGCGTAGGCTCTAGGAAGGGAGAAATCCGAGCGTATGAACTCGAAGCCTTCGCCATGTCTGACACCTCTCGCCTACTCAGGAAGATTCTCAAAGCAAGGAAAGAGGAAGGCTGGCCCTACTGCTCCAGAATCTGCTGCATGAACGCCATCAAAAACGCCATACTCATTAAGGAGCTGTCGCCAAAAACCGACGTCATCATACTCTACAGCGACCTCCGTGTCTACAAAGAATACGAAGACCTCTACTCCAAGGCACGTGACCTCGAGGTCAAATTCGTCAAGTTTATTGAAGAAGCCGGACCCGAAATCACCGAGACCCCAGACAATAAACTACTTGTTTCGGTCTACGACATGCTCGCAGGTCATGAAGTCAAGTTAATAAGCGACTGGATTGTATTGTCAACGCCTCTTATTCCCCACAAAGATTCAATCATTTTGGCACGGACGCTCAAAATCCCCCTTAGTCCAGACGGATTCCTAATGGAGGCTCACTTGAAGCTTAGACCAGTAGACACGCAGATGGACGGAATCTTCGTGGCGGGAGCAGCTACAGGACCGAAAGACATTCCTGAGTCCATAGTTTCTGCGAAAGCCGCAGCCGCCCGAGCTGCCATTCTCATGGCTAACAAGAAACTGAGGACAGAAGCCATCACAGCAGTCGTGAATCTCGACTTATGCCGAGGATGCGGCAGATGCGAGGAAGTCTGTGAATTCAAAGCAATCGAGCTAGTTGAAGTTGCTCCCAAGGTCGTGAACGCTAGAATAAACGAAATCTCCTGTAAGGGTTGTGGCACGTGCTCCGTCACCTGTCCAACCGGCGCCATAACCATGAGACACTACAGTGGGACACAAGTCAACGCTATGGTGGGAGCAGCAATCGGGTAAACATGGGGAGAGTTGACCAATGTCAGAGTACGAGCCGAGAATCGTTGGTTTCTTGTGCAATTGGTGTGGCTACGCTGGTGCAGACCTAGCCGGGACTAGTCGACTCTCCTATCCAACAAACATCAGAATAATCCGAGTGATGTGCAGTGGCAGAGTTGAGCCAGTGTTCATACTGAACGCCTTTGAAAACGGCGCAGACGGAGTCTTAGTTGCGGGCTGCCATCCCGGAGACTGCCACTACAGAGCTGGAAATAACTACGCTGAGAAAAGAGTGGAAAAGACTAAGAAACTCCTAGACTTAGTCGGAATCGGCTCGGACCGACTGCGTTTAGAATGGATTTCTGCTGCTGAAGGAGAAAAATTTGCGTCGGTTATCAAAGACTTCACTGAGAAACTGCGAACCAAGGGACCCAGCCCATGGAGTCGACCGCTCGAAGCTGCACCCGCTCAGCACAACGCAAATGAGTCAATTCATGATGTTTTGAAGCGAACAAAGGCTCTGTACTGCCAAGAATGCGGCAAGTGTTCGAGCAGTTGTCCGATAACAAGGCTTGACCCGTTGTATTCTCCCCGCTTGGCTGTGGAAAAAGCTCTGATGGGGCTCGAAGACGCTGTCTTGACGGACAAGGGCTTGTGGTCGTGCCTAACATGCTATCTTTGTCGTCAGAGATGTCCCCTAGACATCGAATACGACGAACTGATTCGAACATGCAGGTCCAAAGCCCTTGCCAATGGTATCTTTGGCAACTGCTCTCACGGTGGCGTAATGTATTCTCTTGCAAGATTAATGGCGAATTCTAAGACTGAGCAGAACCGTTTAGAATGGGTTCCTCAAGAAGCAGAGATTGCCAAGAAAGGAGACGTTTTATACTATGTGGGATGCCTTCCCTACCTCAACACAGTCTTTGACGACATCGGCGTGAAAAGCATCGAAATCGCTCAGAGCATGTTGAAGGTTCTAAACGCTGCAGGAATAAAACCCGTTTTGTTGGAGAATGAAAGGTGCTGCGGCCACGACCTCTCTTTTGCTGGAGATTCAGAGGGTTTTGAAAGGTTAGCCCAGCTAAACCTGACTGCAATAAAGAAGAGTCGGGTGTCTACGGTTGTGACAGCTTGCCCCGAATGCTATCGAACTCTAAAAGTAGACTACGCTGAATGGTTCGGCAAGCCGAAGTTTGAAGTCTTGCACTCGTCAGAGTTTCTTACCAACCTAATTGAAAACGGTAAAATCAAATTCAATGGAAAGCTAACGAAGAAAGTTTCCTACCAAGACCCGTGTAGACTCGGCAGACACATGGGTGTTTACGATTCTCCCCGCAAGGTTATCACGAGTATCCCCGGCGTAGAACTCCTTGAGATGGAGAGAAACCGCGAGAACGCCCTCTGCTGCGGCGTCAGTGCATGGTTGGGCTGTGGCAGACACTCCAAACAAATGCAGATGGAAAGGTTAGCTGAGGCTAAGGGCACAACCGCTGACCTGTTGGTGACAGCTTGTCCCAAGTGTCAGATTCACCTGAACTGCGCCTTGAGCGAGAAACTGCCCGTGAAAAGAGAGGAAGTAGCCATCGAAACATGCGACCTCTCCGTTCTTGTGGCGAGAGCTCTAAACCTGACTCAAGCACCCAGCATGGTGGAGATGATTAAAAATGAGTGAGAAACCCTCAGTCCTAGTTATCGGTGGCGGAATCGCTGGGATACAGGCATCCTTGGATCTCGCGGGACGGGGGTTCCAAGTCTACCTTCTGGAGGAGACGCCAACTATCGGGGGAAGAATGGCTCAGTTAGACAAGACTTTTCCAACTATGGACTGCTCCATCTGCATCCTCGCGCCCAAAATGATGGAATGTTACCGTCATCCCAACATAAAACTGCTCACGTACTGTGAACTCAAGGAAGTTAAGGGGTCGGTTGGCGATTTCAACGTTAAGATACTTCAAAAACCCCGATACATCGACGAAATCAAATGCACGGGTTGTGGTGTCTGCGCCGAGCACTGTCCAATTGAGGTTCCCAACGAGTTTGACATGGAGTTAGGCATGCGCAAAGCAGTTTACATGCCCATGCCTCAAGCCGTGCCCAGATGCATGACAATAGACAAAGAAAATTGCATCGACTGCAAACTCTGCAGCAAAGTGTGCAGGGCTGGAGCGGTTGATTTTCAACAACAACCTCGAGATGTCGACTTAACCGTGGGCGCAATCATCATTGCCACTGGTTTCAATCAGTATGACCCCTCAGAGATAGTTGAGTACGGTTACAGGAAACAGAAAAACGTCTTGACAGCGTTGGAGTTTGAGCGATGGGTTTGTGCATCTGGACCAGTCGGCGGACACCTTTTAAGACCAGCAGACGGGGGCATCCCGAAAAAAATCGCTTTCATCCAGTGTGTAGGTTCTAGAGGCTTGAAATTTGGCGCTCCTTTCTGCTCCAGCGTGTGCTGCATGTATGCAACCAAGGAGGCGCTGATTATCCGAGAGCATGCTCCTGACGTTCAGGTCTACATTTTCTACAATGAATTGAGAGCCTTTGGAAAGGGTTTTCAGGAGTTTATCAATCGGGCAAGAGCAGAGTACGGCGTACAATACATTCGAAGTAGACCGGGAGAAATCAGGGAAGACTCCAAGACAAAGAGCTTAACGATTTGGTACGATGACACGCTCACGAGAGAAATCAAATCCTTAGGCGACATCGACTTAGTCGTCTTGTGCCCAGCTCTGATTCCAAGAGAAGGCAACAAGAAGTTGGCTGAAATCACTGGGGTTGAACTCGACGAATGCGGCTTCTTCAAAGTGACGCATCCACTACTCGCTCCAGTCGATACCAAGGTTCGAGGAATCTTTGTTTGCGGATACTGTCAATCACCTAAGGACATCCCAGACTCGGTGGCGCAGGCTAGTGCAGCAGCTGCTAGAGCAGCCGAAGCGCTGGCGCAAGTACAGATCATAGGAGGAGAGACATGATTATGGCGCAGCAACAGGTAGAGGAGCCGAGAGTTGGAGTCTTCATCTGCCACTGCGGCATCAACATAGGCGGCGTAGTAAACGTTCCTCAAGTTGTTAAGTATATTCAGACGTTGCCAAACGTTGCCTACGCCGAAGATAACATTTACACGTGTTCGGCTGAGGGCATTGACAAGATTAAAGCCGCTATAAAAGAACACAGACTCAACCGTGTTGTGGTTGCTTCCTGCACTCCTAGAACCCACGAGCCGCTGTTCCGTGGAGCCTGCGTTGACGCCGGGGTAAATCCCTACTTGTTTGAGTTGGCCAACATTCGTGAACACTGTTCATGGGTGCATATGCGTGAGCCTGAGAAGGCTACGGAAAAAGCTAAGGATATTGTTCGAATGGCTGTGGCTAGAGCATCGTTTCTAAAACCACAGGAAGAGTCCGAGGTGCCAGTTGACCCCACAGCGTTGGTTATAGGCGGAGGCATCTCAGGCATAACCTCTGCCTTGTGTCTAGCAAACCAAGGCTTCAAGGTTTATCTGGTTGAAAAAGAGCCCGAACTCGGCGGTATGCTGAAGAAAATCTACAGGCTGTATCCAACAGATGAAGAGGCTTCGAAGATCTTAGAGGCTTCAATCAACGCTGTGATGAACCACAAAAACATCACTACGCTGACGTCTACAAACATGAAGAGCGTTGAAGGTTACATTGGCAACTTTCAAGTCACCGTCAGCAGAAACGGCGAAGAAAGCAAGTTCAAGGTTGGCACGGTCATTATTGCGACGGGCGCCATTGAATTCCAACCTACAGGTTTTTATGGTTACGATGAGTACGACAGAGTCCTTACGCAAGTAGATCTGGAGAAGGTTCTGCTAAGCGGAAAGTCGTCTATGGACAAGTTTTTCAAACCCCAAAGGGTTGCCATGATTCAATGCGTTGGAGCCCGAGAGGAGAAGCCGCCCAGAGCCTACTGCTCAAGAATCTGCTGCATGGTAGCCGTAAAGAATGCCATGGTCATAAAAGAATGGTACCCAGACTCAGAGGTCTACATCATATACCAAGACATGCAAACCTATGGAAAGGATTATGAGGACCACAACAGAAAAGCTCGAGAAGCCGGCATCAAGTTCATAAACTACACAAAGGAGACACCGCCAGAAGTCACACCTCTTCCCGACAATAGGCTTAGGGTAACTGCTTACCACGCGCTGTTGGGTGAAACGAGGGAACTCGACTGCGACCTAGTTGTGCTCTCCACACCGCTTGTGCAACATGAGAGTGCTAAGGAACTCTCAAAGATACTCAAAGTCCCGCTTGGACAAGACGAGTTCTTCTTGGAGGCACATGTTAAACTCCGACCAGTCGACTTTGCAACTGACGGCATATACGTCTGCGGCACGGCTCACGGTCCCAAAGACATCGGCGAAAGCCTATCGCAAGCGTATGCGGTTTCGTCGAGAGCAGCAGGTCCGATGGCAAACAAAAAGGTGAGAACCGAAGCCATAACAGCGGTTGTGGACAGAGACCGATGCGTGGGTTGCCGCATGTGCGAGAAGCTTTGTCCGTTTGGCGCCCATCGCATCGAAGAAGGAAAATCAACGGTGATAGAAGCCTTGTGCAAGGGCTGCGGTGTCTGCGCCGCTGCTTGCTTACGCCGAGCCATAACGATGAGGCACTTCACAGACGACCAGATAATGGCTGAAATCAAAACAGCTTTCATAGCAGAAGCACCCAAGTCGCCCACAACTCCGATTATGGAAGGAGGAACGTAAGATGACAGAAAAGTTTGAGCCTCGCATCCTCGGGTTCTTGTGCAACTGGTGCAGCTACGCAGGCGCTGATTTAGCTGGTGTCAGCCGAATCTCTTATCCAACCAACATTAGGATTATCAGAACAATGTGCAGCGGAAGAGTGGACCCACTCCATGTTTTAGAGGCTTTTCGACAAGGAATAGACGGAGTACTTGTTACGGGTTGTCACCTAGGCGACTGTCACTACATAACTGGGAACTACGCGTGTGAAAAGAGAGTAAAGTTCATGAAAGAAGTTTTGCGTCAAGTCGGAATAGACCCAGGACGACTACGCTTAGAATGGGTTTCAGCCTCGGAAGGCGGGAAATTCGCCAAGGTTGTCAAAGAATTCATCGAGGAAGTGAGAAAACTCGGACCCAGCCCCTTGAGAAAAGAGCTTCAGGAGAGCGTGTCATAATGGCTAAGGCAGGATTAGTCATAGGCGCAGGAATAGCTGGAATCCAAGCCGCCCTCGACTTAGCAGACCAAGGCTTCACGGTCTACCTCGTAGAAAAGAACCCCAGCATAGGCGGCAGAATGGCGCAGTTGGACAAGACTTTCCCAACACTTGATTGCGCCGCCTGCATAATGACGCCCAAGATGGTTGACGCTGGAAGACACACAAACATAAAACTGCTCACTTATGCTGAAGTCAAAGAAGTTCACCGAGAAGGAAAGAACTTCAGGGTCAAGATTCTCAAAAAGCCAAGGTATGTCGACGAAAAGAAGTGCACTGGTTGCGGAGCGTGCGCCCAACTCTGCCCCGTTGAAATACCCAACGATTTCGACGAGAGAATGGGCGTCAGGAACGCCGTTTATGTTCCTTTCCCGCAGGCTGTTCCCCTCATATACACAATAGACAGAGAACACTGCCTTGAGTGCGAGCTTTGTCAAAACGTGTGTATGGCGGGAGCCATCAACTTTCAACAGCAACCCGAAGAGCTGGAAGTCGAAGTTGGAGCCATCATCGCCACAACCGGCTTCAACCTATTTGACGCCAAAATGAAGGAAGAATATGGTTTCGGCGTCTACGACAACGTGATCACCGGGCTGGCTTTAGAGAGGCTCTTGAGCGCTTCTGGCCCGACTGGAGGGCACGTGGTAAGACCTTCTGACGGCAAAATACCGAAGAAGGTTGCGTTTGTGCAATGCGTTGGTTCAAGAGATGAGAAGTCGGGTAACCTCTACTGCTCCAGAGTGTGCTGTATGTACGCCACTAAAGAGGCAGAGTTGGTTAAGGAGCATGTTCCCGGCGTCGACGTAACCATTTATTATATGGATATAAGAGCCTTCGGCAAGGGGTTCGAAGAGTTCTATCAGAGAGCCAAAGGCGAATTCGGCATCAATTACGTTAAGGGAAGAGTAGCTGAAGTGCTGGAGAACCCTGCGAACAACAACCTTTTCCTTCGCGCTGAAAACATTGAGTCAGGTGAACTCATCGAAGACGAGGTTGACATGGTTGTCTTGTCAACGGGTCTTGTCCCAGCCGCAACAAACGATTTTGAGAAAATCCTGCCGTTGAAGATGGGCGACGACAACTTCTTCGTGACTGGCAATCCAAAAATCGACCCTGTTACGACTAACCTTGAGGGCGTGTTTATTGCTGGTGTTGCTGAGGGTCCCAAGGACATTCCAGACTCTGTGGCGCAGGCGAGCGCTGCGGCTATGAAGGCGTCGATTCTTCTCAAAGAATGAAAAAGTGGAATAGAGGCATGTCGGAGAAGGAAGAACCGAGAATTGGCGTGTACATATGCCATTGCGGCGTCAACATAGCTGCCACTGTCGACGTGGAGGATGTTGCAAAATACGCGGAGAAACTGCCCAACGTGGTTCTCGCCAAGCATTATATGTACATGTGCTCGGCTCCTGCTCAAGCAATGATTAAGAATGATATTAAGGAGCAGAACCTCAACCGAGTCATTGTTGCTTCTTGTTCGCCGCGCATGCACGAACTGACTTTTAGAAGGGTTGTGGAAGATGGCGGGCTGAACCCCTACCTTTTTGACATGACGAACATACGGGAGCACTGCTCTTGGGTTCACGTTGAAGAGCCGTTGAAGGCTACGAAGAAGGCTAAAGACCTTGTGCGGATGTCGGTTGCCAGAGCCGCGCTCCTGGAGCCGCTGCAGAAGAGAGTCGTTGAAGTCACTGTCAGAGCCCTTGTGATAGGCGCAGGCATAGCAGGTATGCGAACAGCCCTGGACTTGGCTGACAGAGGGTTTGAAGTCTATGTCATAGAGAAGGAACCAACCATCGGCGGCAGAATGGCTCAGTTGAACAGAGTTTATCCAACAGGCGAATACGCGTTAGACCTGTTGAAGCCGTTGATGAACGCGGTTGCTTCCAACCCCAAGATCAAGTTGTTCACGAATTCCAAACTAGTAGCCGTGGATGGTTACATAGGAAACTTCAAGGTGAAAATCCTTTCAAACCCAAGGTGTGTCACTGAGAAATGCGATGCATGCGGCAAATGCGAAGCTGTGTGCCCAATTGAGGTTGTGAATGAATTCAACTTTAGCGTTAGCAAGAGGAAGGCGATTTTTATCCCCTTCTCCGATGCAGTGCCACACAGACACATTGTAGACAGCGTCAACTGCAACAAATGTGGAAAATGTGTTGAAGCCTGCGACAAAGGTGCAATAAACCTGGACGAGCAGCCCAAAGAAACCGAAATCGAGGTCGGAACCATTACTGCAGCTATCGGCCACGACTTGTACGAACCTCCGAAGGGCGAATTTGGTTACAAGGTCTACGACAACGTGATAACAACAGGTCAGTTAGAGAGACTTCTCAACGAAAACGGACCCACAAAAGGGCAACTCCTACGCAACGAAGCCCCACCAGAGCGTGTGGTTTTCATTTCTTGCGTGGGCGGTCGACAAGAACCCGGAATCTATCAACCGATTGACAAAGACCGTCCTCTTAACCGCTACTGCTCCCGCGCCTGCTGCATGACCGGACTGAACAATGCTCTTGAAATAAAAGAGAAGTACCCTAAAGCAAGGGTTTACTACGTTTACCGTGACATTCGAGCTTTTGGAAAGGGACATGAAGACTATTACAGAAAGGCTGGAGAGGCAGGGGTCATATTCATTAAATACAAGCCCGAAGCCCCGCCTGTGGTCTCCAGTGAACTCGGCTCGACTGTTGTTACGGTGCAAGACATGCTCACTAACAATGAAGTTTTAGCTATTCCTGCCGACTATGTTGTGCTCAACGTGGGTATGGTTCCACGTGCTGAGGCTCCGGAATTGCAGGGCTTGCTGAAAATAGCTAAAGGTGTTGAGGGTTTCTTTACAGAGGCTCACGCTAAACTTAGACCATTGGACACGCCCACCGACGGCATTTTCTTGGCTGGCACGGTTCAGGGTCCCAAGGACATAACTGATAGTGCTGCTATGGGGAGCGCGGCGGCTGCGAAGGCATCGGTGCCCTTAGCCAAGGGCAAGGTTGAACTTGAACCCGTTGTTGCTCACGTTGAGTTGGACAAGTGCGACGGATGTGCCATGTGCGTGGAGCCTTGCACGTTCAAAGCCATAAGCATTGAAGAGCACAAGGAGAACGGCGAAGTCAAGAAGCGAGCCGTTGTGAACGAAGCCCTGTGTAAGGGCTGTGGTGCCTGCGCCGCTACTTGCCCACCTAAAGCAATATATGTTAAACACTTCACATTAGAACAGATATCAGCCATGATAAACGCTCTATTAGCCGAATAAAAAATGGAGGTAAACTCGATTTGAGTGAAAAGAAGAAGCTTGCCAAAAAAACTGATGCAGCGATTGAAGCCTTCAAAACCGAACGACTCAGATGGGTGCTTGGAATCTCACAGGTTGGACCCAAAGTAGATGAGCAAAAGTACAAGGCAGCCTCCACAAAAATAATGAAAGATGAGTTGGAACGCCAAATGATAATAGGCGAGATTAAAGAAAAGGGTCCACAAACCATTAAGGAGTTAGCTGAAGCCACAAAAATCAATCCTAAAGAAGTGCTTAGACACATTATTGCTCTGAGAAAGATTGGCGTGGTCTCTGAGGCTGGAGAAAAAGAAGACGGATACCTCTACAAAGTCGGCTGAAACACTCATGCAAGGATAACCATATTGCATAGAGGAACATACCCATATAGTATCTGTCTACTACCCGTACAATACTCTTAATAAGACAATTTGTTATAACTTATTTTGATAACCTCCTGCGGCGTGCCGTGAAGGTCTCATAAGACCTGAGGGAAAGTACCAACAAAGGAAATCCCGGACCCATCATGGAGTGAAACGGGCTTCGCGGGCGGGATGAATCAACCTAACAAATTTCAATATGCTTGGGTCTTTTTCATCATACCTTTTCTTTTTTCTAAACAGCTTCGACAACCCATCAGCCCTTTCTATGGCTTTGTCAGAAATGTGCCCAACCGCAACCGAAGACACATTCAACGTTTGCTCCAAATACCTGCGAACCTTCTTCAAATACTCAGCATCATACTCAGCATCAATCAGAATCACATCGTCACTCCGTGCCAAAGGCAAAACAGTATAGTAAATCTGAGTGGCAGTCGCCATCGCCTTAGGAATTCTATGCAACCTCACAACTCTCTTAGCCTTCCTCGTCATCAAAACACAACGAACCCGACCCTCCCTAACAGCCACACAATAACAAGGAGGGGCATCAGGAAACTTACCACTAAAATCAACACCAACAACAGCCATAAACCAACAAAATAACCCACACAACTAATAAACCTAAGCACATCCCAAAACTACATTCTTAACTATCTTTATCCTGCCCTAGCCAACGAAATCCAACAACCCATAACACTCATGCAAGGATGTCACACAACACTCCATAGGCATATTTGGCTCCCAATAGACGGGTCTAGACCCCCTCTACCCGTCTCTCTGCCTATTTAGCTCCTAGAGGGGCTAGGTCAACATTGCACACACAAAAACAAACAGTTCTCTACAACTTCTCTATGCAACCGGGATGTATGTCGCCTGGGTAGTCGTGGCGGTAAAGGTAAATTTTGTTTTCTTCAAGGTCTACTTCCACTCGGTCGTGGGCTCTCTGCCGAGTCATTAGGTTTGCGTAACTGTTGTAATCTGAAAGCTTAATGGTCTTGAGTGTTTTCTCCTCGCTTCTAAGAGGTTTGTCACAGACCTCGCAGAGTTTTTCTACGACTCGTATCAGTGTAAACATCTTGTCTTTCATCTCTTCATAATCGACGGTTGACAATGCTCTCCTCAACGCACTTCACTTCTGATTAATGAGAAAAAGGGGTAAACGTTAATCAGTTTTTCTCCTTGAAGCTTCCTTTCCTGCCAGCTTCAACGCCATCTTTGCGGCTTTGGGCAACGCCTTCCTAACAGAATCAGACAGCCCAGGGTTAACGATTTCTGGGATTTTCTCCGCTTGACATGCTAATATGACAACATCAACGCCCATTCGGTCTCTCAGTTCCTTCAAGAGATTCGTGGAAGGAAACAGATGAAGCGAGAAATCAGTGATCTTGTTTGCTGGTAAGTCATCAATTGACAACTTGAAGATTTCACCCGGCTTTCTATTGACATCAACAGCGTCGAGAACAATTATTTTTTCAGGCTTCTTCTGACTTAGGGCTACCGTGAAGAGCACGTCTCCGGCTCCGATTCCAACATCCATTATGTATACGTCGTCTGGGATCATACAGTTTTTCAGGAGATAGTCTGCCGCTGCTGGACCGAAGCCGTCGTCGCCGAACAGCATGTTGCCTACGCCTAAGATGAGCACACGCTTCTTGACGTATTCAGGCAGAGTTTCCTCAGTCGTTTGAGCTTCCACCCGCACTGTTTAGCCACTTCGATATGGGAACAATTGTATGAATAAAAACTAGTAAATCATATATCTGGTTTCCTACTTTCATCTCTTTATTGGTGGGAGTCTTGAGTTTTACCGTCAAGGGAACGCAGTATCGGGTGAGCACGCCAAATCTTGAAACTATCGAGGATTTTCCCTACGTCTATAAATGGACTAAGCTGCCAGGCAAAACAGTAGCCATCTCCAGAGTCATCGTAACACTCATAAACCCCATTGAAAAAAACGAGGCAGAGATAGTCTTCAGCGTGTACAGCGCAGCAGAGAGCTTCAGCCGAACCTTTCACTCAGTCAGCGACCTCTTAAGAGCATGTGACCAGGTGGAGACACAGAGCATAGTCAAGGAATCGGTGTCCAAATTCTACTTCGACATCAAGCCTCCAGTGCTCTTGGCAAACAAGAACGACCGCATTGAACTACACGTTAAGAGGAAACCAAATCTCGCTCAAGAAAATTATGCCATGTGCGAGGGCTGGATGAGCGAGGCAGAAGAGGTCACGGTGAAGGAGATTCTCCGTTCCGCCATGGACGTGAAAGCAGGGACGCTGGTGAGCGAAGCGGTAAAGTTGATGGCTAAACACAAAGTCGGTTCGTTGCTGGTCAGAAAGGATGAAGACGCCTTGCTGGGTCCCACAGCCGGCATAATCACAGAAGCCGACCTGCTGGAAAAGGTTCTCAGTAAAGGGTTAAACCCAAAACGAGTCGCAGTGGAAGACATCATGACCACCCCCATAATAACGGTTAACAGTCAGACCAGCTTGGATGAAGCAATCGAAGTGATGATAAAGAAGAATATTCGTAGGCTACCAGTTGAGGAGAAAGGAAGAATCATCGGCATAATCGTGGACAGAGACATAGTCAGAGCCATACCCATCTATTTCAGAGGCGCCTCAAAGAAGCGCATCTTCTTCTCCGAATAAAAAAGAGTTAAAGCCCACATTACATTTCTGGTTTCACCGAATTTTTCTTCCCCTGCTTCTCAGCCACACAAACCAGAAAACAACAACCAAAATCAACACAGACACAGCCCAAGAACATATTTGAAGCCTATTAGGATCCAAATAGAGGGGCTAGGCTAGCCCAGCGCACACACAAACAAAATTTGAATACAAACAGGCTCAGTCATTCTACTAACGAGAAGACCTGGCTATTCTCTCCGTCTCGTTGCGCTTAGAAACCGCATGACTCTTAACATCCCTGTTAGCTGCCAATATCAGTTCCTCGGCAAGACACTCCTCCAAAGTCCGAGGGTTATTCAACGAAGCCTTCCTAGCCCCCTCTGCAATAAGACGAAGAGCCAAATCAACACGCCTCTGAGGCGCAACATCCACAGCCATATGATAGACTATTCCACCATAACTAATCCGCGTAGTATCTTCACACGGAGCTGAGTTCTCAACAGCCCTAACCAGAACATCAATTGGATTCTGCCCAGTTCGCAAATTAACTATCTCGAAGGCGTTTCTAACCATGTTTACGACTCTAGCCTTCTTCCCAGCATTTCTCCCAGGACGCATAAGATTATTAATTAATCGCTCCACAATGTTAACTTGAGCCTTGCGAAACCTTCCGTGTTCATGCCTTCCCATCGTGTGAGAAGTATACGTTGGACGCAGTGAAACATAGCGCTTGAGCCCCAAGTCCTTTACCTCTAGTCCGCTGAAACTCCACTTTCCAAAGAGTTTAATTTCCAGATGCTCCCGCTTGCTCAAAAACTATTTCACCATCTAACGCATCGGCTTTTCTTTCTTGCCCAACACCAACTCTTTGAGAGCCACACCATTAACAGTAACGACTTGCCACCGCACACCAGGGATGTCACCCATGCTTCTGCCTCTGGAGCCGCCTATTCCCTCAACAATGACTTCATCGTGTTCATCCACCACGTTTAGGGCACCGTCTCCAGGCAAAAAAGCAGTTATGGCTCTGCCGTTCTTGATCAGTTGGGTACGCACACATTTTCTTATGGCGCTGTTGGGCTGCTTGCTCTCAACTCCAACTTTTTCCAGGACTATGCCCCTTGCCATGGGTGCGCCTCCCAATGGATCAGATTTCACGTCTAATCGAAGCATGCGCCGTTTATAGTACATGTCACTCCAGCGGAACTGCTTCCTTCTCTCCTTTAACTTCCTCGCCGCGAATTCTCCACTGGTCTTAGAACCCATAACCCTTTTTCTACCTCACGCTAAACCATAAAACACAGCAACCAGTATTTAAACAATAAGCACCGCTTGCTCACTTGTGAGGTATCTTGCTGAACTTTGGTTCGAATCTCAAGTGTTCAAGAACCACAGCTTTAGCGAAGAACCAGACAACGAAGAAAAAGTAAAAGAAACTCAGAAAAGGCAACACAAAAACATTTCTTGCTCTGTTCTTTGCACGAAAATTAGCGAGAAAAGCAATGAATGTGAAAACTGCCAATGAAAAAAGTGCCACATTCATCAGAAGAGGCTCTCCGTTGAGGTAGCAAAGCAAAAGAAATATCAAATTAGATGCCCAAACCAAGGGTAAAAGGTACCCAATCGCCAACAAGAACAAACCAAAAAAGCCAAGGTGGGGGAAAGCCCTTTTCCAGAACCCCTTATGCCTAAAACACACTTGCACTGCCCCTCTTATCCACCTCTCTCTTTGCTTGGCAAAAAGCGAGAATGAAGACGGAGGAGAAACACAACTAACTGCTTCAGGCTCAAACTCCACTCTGTATCCTCTGGACGTGATATCCACAGAAATAGCGAAGTCTTCGGTCAATGCGTCATCGTCGAAAGATGCTAGTTCCCGTCTTATGCCAAAAAAAGCTCCATGAAGGATTGGAAAAAAATTAAACCTTGTTGAAAAAGGTTGAAACAAATAGAAACATAAGCTAAATTCCAAAGCGGCGAGCTTGCTTACAAATCCATCTGTAAGAATTTTCGTAACCCCTGCAACCGCTCCAACGTCTTTGGAATCAAAGTGCTTTATCAAATGCTTGATACAGTCTTTTTCGGGGCGATTATCAGCATCAAAGACAACCAAGATGTCTCCTTGAGCCATTCTTGCGCCCTTGTTTAAAGTGGCTGCTTTACCAAGTTTGGTCTCGTTTCGGACAGCAATCACGTTCATCTTTTTGGCAACTTCATACGTGGAATCTGTTGAATTATCATCGAGCACAATAGTTTCACCTACAGCGAAACTTGAATTTTTAAGGTCTCTAAGCAAATTATCAACTACGCCCTCTTCATTGTAAGCAGGAACGATAACTGAAACCTTCTTGGGATGCTCTGAATATCTACGAGTTTTCGTCTTGCGCATAGCAAAATAACATATGATACCATAAAAAACAACTAGAAAAGCTGTCATCGAAATCAAAAAGACCCGTATTGCTGTGTCTAACACGATTGTTTCTAGAGGTTTAGACGTAAAAAGCTTTAGCGGTTTCTTTACTGGTAGATTTCTCGGCCATTTCTTTCAGAGTTAAGTCACTCAACCCAATCTCTTTGGTGCATAGAAAAATTTCCTTAAGAATGTGCATCCCCCACAGGGACAAGGCTTCGATATGGGAATTTATGACTAAACAGCCTCCTTCTATCTTTGAAATGTTATTCCTGAAAAAAGCCTCAAGTAACCTAACCTCGAACTTCAGATTGTACCACGTGTATTCGTGACTGATCGGTATTTCCCAAAGTTTCATGTTTAAAGGGTGGAATATTCTTGATGCACTAATGCTTTGCTTTCTGGAAAAGAAGATCGCCCTCAGGGGTGGGACATAGGAGAAGAGAATACCATCTGGAGCTATTTTAGAGGAGTCGTAAAGGAAATTCAAGTCGTCAAGCACTTTTAATAGACTTTGACTGCAGTGATAATAAGGCGCTCTGAATCCCGCTGGATTTACTTCTAGCTTTTCATTGAGGATTCTAAGAGCCTTCAAAATCCTATCCCTAATTGACGAGCCATCAAAACTAAAAGGATTAATTGGATTTCCAGTTTCAAAAAGAAAATGACTGAGACCGTGAAGACCAATTTCATGGCCACAACTTTGGGCGTCCTTCAAAACTTCTATAAGGGAACCGCAAGAATCCCAGTTTGCCCCAGATTTCGGGATTACAAAGAAAGTCACGTTTACATCAAATCTGCTGGCTGTTTTCAATAGCTCTTCCAGCTTGGCAACCTTGGTTTTCGGGGATATATCATCGCAACTAAGTGCAATCATTGGTTCCTTCATTGGCTGCACATTGTTAAGTGTAGTCCAAGCATAATTAAGGGTATTCTAAACAATAACTTTGGAGTAAGACCCGTGAGCCGAACTCTCTCCGCTGTATCCTTAACAAGCCTTCTTTTGGCTTCGCTTCTAAAGCTTCGAAAGACAAAATGGAAAAAATACTTATTGGTGACCTCTAAATCGTTCAGACGAGGCCCGCCTATCGCTATGTGGGCTATCACAACTCGTTGCAACTGCAGATGCTATTTCTGCAAAGTTTGGCAGAAACCAGTGATTGAACCCACACTTGCGCAAGCCCTTAAGACGATAGACCTCTTGAACAAGCTAGGTTGCTACAGTCTCAGCATAACCGGCGGAGAACCCTTGTTGTATCCTCATATTGCAGAGGTTATCAATTATGCGCATGAAAAGGGTTTCGTTGTTCAACTAAACACTAATGGATCCACATTGGCTGAAAACATTTCAAACATTTCGAGAGCCGACCTAGTGACCATCTCGCTTGACCATCCAAACGTAGAACATGACAAAGTGCGTGAACACCCAGGTTTGTTTAAAAAGGCGCTCCAAGGAGCCACGGCATGCAGACTTGCAAACTTGCGAGTGGACTTTAGCACGCTTCTTCTTGGCCGTCAAGACATAGAAGGGTTGGTGGACATTGCAAGACGTTTCAACTCCAGCTTGGTTTTATCGTACCCGGAAGTGGGAGGTTCCCTTCACGCGGATGAGTGGGAACTGCCTTCAAACCAATGGCTGAGAGAATGCTTGCATGAGACGATAGCAATGAAAGAAGGCGGCTATCCCGTTTTCAACACTATGCTTGGACTTCGTGAAGCAATTCGATATTTGAACCATGAAAAACGTTTTCTCCCATGTTTTGCAGGTGACAGCATAATCTACATAGATTGGGATGGATGGGTGTATCCTTGTCTTCACGAATCCAAAATTTGTCGTTTAGAAAACTTGGTTGAGAGGTATCTGAGTTTTCCCAAATTCTACTTTTGCACCAACTGTTATGACCAAGCTTGGCTGGATATTTCAGCAATAGAGTGGTCTCTAAGAAACTCTCGGCCGGACCTTAGTTTCCGAGACTTGCTGCTCATAGGTCGAATAGCTCTCCAAATGGTCTAGACTTAGACATATGATTTCTTACAGCGCATGTATACAGCCCATGCGAAAAAAAGGGAGCCTAAACCGGTAGCTGACCCAATCAGCATGTCAACTGTTAAGGTGTGTTCATGTCCTGAAATAAATGAGACAAGCCAAGCGATTGACCAAGGAACTGACCATTCGCCAATGGGATAAGGTTCCATCCACCACCAATTTGGATAGTTCAACCAGTTCAAAGGGCCATTTCCACGGACGTATTCTATTACCGTTGCACTGATTAAATCCAAAAGGCCAGAACTGACCAGAATTGCAGGAGTCAGCACAAGAAGAATCATCCCAACATAGTTTTCGCGAATAGTTCTAAAAAAGTTCTTTCTCCAAAAAAGGGGAGTTAAAGTTATCCCAAATATCCAAACAAACATTACAAGACTTACGGGAATCCAGTAGGTTGGAGCCTGACCCTCAGGTATTATCGCTCCAAATAATGGTGCATCCACAAAAGCGTAGAAAAGCACGCTTAAAGTTAACGATGCTAGAGCCAACGCCAACATTCGCTGCTTTTTGTTCAATTGACCATTACCCACTTCAAGAAAAATTAGGGAATCAGAACTAATTAGCCTTTCAGCCGATTTAAACAATCTGGATACAGATGACTTGCATACATAGAGCAGGTTTCTGACTTATGTTCTTTATTGGTGCTCCTTCAACCATTGAGCAGCCTTTTTGAACAACGGGCTAGAGGACATGTCAATAACTGGAACCATTATCTTTTCTTTAGTCTCAATAATTAACCGATATTCGGGCAATAGCGCGTAGCCCACGAAGGCCCAGAAAACTTTCTTCTCCTCTATCAGGGCTTTTGTGGCGGTTTCAGTTGTTGTAGGCATTGGATAGTAGAAAAAAGCAACACCGTTTGTCCAGTATACGCCTGTTGGTTTTCCGCCTGCGGCGACGTTAAGGAAGCGGGCTAAATCATCTGGAGTGTTAAACCGCATGTATTCCATAATAACTATTTCTTTGAAGGGTTCGTATTGAATGTTAATCTCGTCTGTCATAGTTTCATTCACTTCTGTTGTATCGATACTAATGAATTGTTTGTTGCTTATTTTGTTATTGCTACCTCTTTCTGTAACTTCAAGAAAGAAAGCTGAAGTTGCGGGATTATTTTCGATGCTGAAAAGTTGACGTAAGTCTATCGTAATTAACGCATGGAGCGGATTTGTGTCACGTACAGGTAGAGAAGATAAATTGCTGAGAAAGCTGTGAGACCTACTTCAAAAAACAGTATTGCTGGGTTTCTTTCCACACCTATGAAATATCCTTGCGTGGCTATGTCTTTGAACACTAAAATTTGGAGGAACACGGCGCCGCCTAGACAGCTTAAGCCTAAACTGTGGAAGACCAGTCGTAAACGACCTATGAAACGCCCGTTTACCCTGAGCTTGGCCAACTTCTATCCATTAATATTGAGCCATCGCCTAAATAGTTATGATTTATGAAAACATGGTATGGATACTTGTTTAGTTTTACCGTTCGTTCTTATTTGAAAACCAGATTGCTTTTCTTAATATTCATACCAGCCCGATAAAGATGCAAACAATGATGGTTGGGTCAACTGCTAAGAAAGAGTTAATTCTCGGATTACTCCATTTCATTGCTCTGTAATGATGGCGATTCAACATTGCAAAAGAAAGGCTTAGTCATAGCAATATCAGGCAAGGGCGGTGTTGGCAAGACAACTACAACTGCTTTGATGGTTAAAATATTGAGCGAAGTCAATCCTGAAAGAAGCATGCTGGTTATAGACGCTAATCCTGACTCTAACCTCCCCGAAGTTTTGGGCATGCCAGTTTCTAGAACAGTGGGCATGGTCACCGATGACCTTCGCAAGTCCTTGGAGAAGTCGGAGATACCGCCCACAATGACGAAGGAAGACATCCTCGAAACCCGCATATTTGAAATCTTGCGAGAAACTCCCAAATATGACTTGCTGGTTATGGGAAGAGGCGAAGGGGAAGGCTGCTACTGTCCAGTCAACGCTTTCCTCGCCCGCATCATCGACCGATTGTCAAACAACTACGATCTAACTATAATGGATATGGAGGCCGGGTTGGAACATCTAAGTAGGAGAACCGACCGAGACGTGGATATTATGATAGTTGTTACCGACCCGAGTTCGATGGGACTGCAAACCGCTAAGCGAGTCAAAGAAGTCGCTAAGGAGGTGCACATAGACTTCAAGAAGTTCTACTTGATAGGAAACAGGTTCAAGCATGAAATGGAATCTATGCTTCTGGACGAGGCAAAGAAGCTGGGATTCGAGTTTGTGGGAATAATCCCAAACGACGACAACATATTTACTCATAATCTAGCTGGAAAACCCTTGCTCACGCTATCCTCTGAGAGCCCATCAATCCCCGCTGTAAAACAGATTCTGATGCGTATAGGCTTGTTAGAATCTTAACCACTTTCCAAAGTGGAAACAGCGTGGGAGTGCTTGTATTTTGCCCATTTGCTTAAGTATTCCTGCAGATAACCGTTCTTTTTGAGATACAGTCCATAATTGACAAGAGCTGCCATGGCTCTGGCGGCGTCTTCAGGCGATTCGTAGGCGGGAATTCCCAGTTTGTCAAATCTGCGCCGAATGTACATGGCCATTTCTGTCTCGCCTATGTCACATGCCACTATGGGTTTGAGAAAATTCTTAGACAAGCTGACTATTCTGTCTACGTAATCTTCTTGCATGGCGGGCGAATGATGCAGCCCAAACACTAAGATACCATAGATTTGGTGGTCTTCAAGTAGAATTTTGGTGCCTAGTTCAAACATTTCTGAAGTAGCTGATCCTGTTAAGTCGAGCGGGTTCAGATTGGTGGCAAAGGAGGGAATCTTTCCTGTCTTCTTCAAATTCTCAAACTTTTGGGTTGTCTCGTCCGAAAATTTCTTCACACGGATTCCTCTAGACTCACACTCGTCTACAGCCATGATGGCGGGTCCGCCAGCGCTTGTAATCATGGCGACGTTGTTGCCTTCGGCAGGAGGCTGAGATGCTAGGGCTTCACCAACGTCTAAGAATTCTTCCATTTCTCTGGCTCTTATGACGCCTACTTGTGCGAAGACGCTGTCATATATTTTGTCGGAACCCGCAATAGCGCCAGTATGTGACAGCGCCGCTCGGGCTCCAGCCTCTGTCTTGCCCGACTTTAAAGCGACCACAGGCTTTACTCTCGTGACTTTTTTGGCGACTTTCATGAAATCCCTTCCAGCCTCTATGCTCTCTGCATACAAGAGAACAACACGCGTTTTCTCGTCGTGCAGAAGGTATTCGAGCATTTCGGGCTCTTCCACGTCGATTTTGTTTCCAAAACTCACGAACTTGCTGAGACCTAGTTGTTCACCAGCCATGTAATCTAGAACTGCCACTCCGAAGGCGCCGCTTTGCGTCACGATGGCGATGGGTCCTGACATGGGGCGAGGGGTCGCCACTACCTCGTCGCCTGTGGTGAGAACTTTTGTTTCTGGTAGAAAGAGCATGTCTACGCCCGTGGTGGGGTCGTAGACGCCTAAGCAGTTGGGTCCCAAAACTCGGATGCCAGCCTCTTTTGCTATGGTTTTTACTTTTTGTTCAAGTTGGTGGTTTCCAACCTCGCCGAAGCCGCCGCTTACTATTACCGCTGCTTTGGCGCCTTTGAAGGCTGCTTCCATCATTACTTGAGGAACATTCTCGGCTGGAACAACTATGACTGCTAGTTCTATGTTGCCGATTATTTCTTTTATCGATGGGTAACACTTGAATGCTAGGATGTGGTCTTCGTGGGGGTTAACGGGGTAGAGTTCTCCTTTGAAGATGCCTCTGCGTTTGTTGTCCACAAAGTTTTTGAAGATTACATGTCCAGCCTTGGTGATTTTTTTTGATGCGCCTACTACAGCGACTGAACGGGGTTCGAAGAAAGTTTTCATTTGCTCTTCAATTGATGTCATTTTCGACTTCTCCTTTTGAGGCGTTAGATAAGCTTACGTTAAAACCTATTTTAGTTTTTGTTGGGATTCATTTTTTGTGTTTTTTCTGTGGGCATCTACGAGGGGGGTCATGATGACCCGGAGAAGGGTGCGGAATGCCTAACAGGGTTAGGGAACAAAAGAGAACGCCTAGCCTAGCCGATTATTGTGTGCGCACGCTAGACCTACGCCCTCTATTAGGATCCAAATAGGCATGGGGAGAGACAGAGAGACGGGTAGAGGGGGGTCTAGAGCCCTTTATTAGGCTCCAAATATGAAATTAATGTTTTGAGAACGGGAGTGTTTTCATTGTTTTTGAGCTATTATTGTTCTAGTTTTTTGTTGAATTGGCTTTGTGTGGATTTCATTGTGTCTTGGGCACTCTCACGATAACTATGGGTTTGTGTTCCACTCTGTCAAGCATGTCCCATGTTACGCTTGTCAGAGAGACATCGAAAGCCTCAGCCATGTCCCAAACGTTTCTGCCAGCGCCGAATCCTCGAGCCCTGTTCGCTCGTTCTGCAATTTCCAGCGCTTCTTCTTCACTTATTCTGCAACCAACTAGGGCTATTGGTGTTGCTCTCCGTTTTAACTTTAAGAATCGTCCAGTCAGGTAGGCTGCTAAACCGTTGCAAGTGTGTATCCTATCTATTGGGTGGGGGCGAGGCGTGAAATGGAAATTTCTGAAGGAATAGGTCTTGTCGGTGTCCAGAATCATCACGCAAACGTTTGTGTTCAGGTCTTTCGCTAAGCTTGCACGAATTTTTTCAGCGATTTGCTGAGCATTTTTCAATGGGAGACTCACATAGGAATAGGGCAGATTGCTTCCGTCGATTCCACCCTCGGAACCGTACATTAGAGCTTGCCAGAAACCAGCGTGTTTCAAGGCTACTTGCTTGTGGGCGCTTCCCTCCACAAGGGGATACGAACGCAAATGTGTAATAGTTTTCTTTCTAAGGTGGCAGAGTACGCCCAAAAAGTATCCCCAAGCATAATGCATCCAATATCTCGCAACAAAACGAGCCAGTTGACTAGGATGAACCTTGCTTTCGTCTAAGATGTTGCCCGATGCCGTAGCAATGGCTTTTTCAGAAATCGTGACAAGGTCTCCCTTCTCAATTTTTCCCTTCACCTTTTCTATTATTTTTTGCACGTAGTCAGTGCCTGGTCGCCAGTACTCTGTCTTTAATGCAAAGCATTTGTAGACTTTGGCCAAAACCTATCCTCTTTGCTGCAATTCTAACTTTTTCAACGATTTGACAGTGGGCTGGTTTAAATCTAGCGATACGTTCACAAATCACAAAGCTAACTAGGCTGAAGAAAGAAACTACCTATCACAGCTTTTTTGGCTCGCTTCAAGATTTTTCTATCATTCGAAGGTAGGCGTAGACTCCGTACGCCAGAATGCCAAGCCCAGCTAACCACGCCATATGAAACAATACTTCAAGCGTTCTGATTTCCATCATCAAATCGACAGATAGAGTGTATAAAAGAGCTAAAAGAGAGCCTACCAAAAAGAGGTAGCTCGACGCGAATACGGGTGTCCACAAGCTTCTGTGTATGCCTCGTTCTCGAAGGGCTTTTCTGCAGAATAGGCTTAGAAAAGCTAGTATAATGGCTACTGACGCCATCACCAGTTCAGCAGCAACCAACGCGAAACTCAATGATAACATCCCTTTTTTCTGAGTGTATTCCGAGCACATAAAAGACTTGTTAAATGAAAATTCAGATTTCTCTTGCTCATTTCATTGAACCTTTTTATATGGCGATAGAAACCAAATTTATTCTGACGTCAAGCTCAATATGTTCATTTCATCATTGTTATGACCGTAAAACGAGGAAAGAAACAAAAGAAGCGCGAGGAGGCAGAGAATACAATGTCAAAAAAGCAAGACAAATCATCAAGCATGGACATTTATGGACTCCTCCTCGAGGCTTCGAAGAAGCAGAAGAGGACGAGGAAAGATCAACTTCTCAAGTCTTTAGGCGTTAAAGAGTTTTTTGAAGAGGGAAGCATCCGAATTGACATGAAAACTTGTAAGGGTGTAGAGTGCAAGTTCTGCATTAAGGTATGCCCAACAAACGCTCTTTATTGGAAAGCAGGCGAAATCGGCATCGCTGAAGAGTTGTGCATTTACTGTGCTTCCTGCGTTTTAAACTGCATGATTGACGACTGCATAGAAATCAGAAGAAAACGCCAGAACGGAGAAAACGAACGCTTCAGCAAACCAGCAGACGTGTTTAAGCTTTGGGAGCGCCTGAACACGAGAAAAAGAATGGACGCTTTGAAAATGATTCTGCCAGACGAGGAAGCTTTTCTAAAACGATATCGTAGACCCCTCTTCCAAACTGAAGAAGAGAAAATCGAATAGCCTCGTAAGATTCTTAAGTGTTAGCAACAAAATGTATGGAACAAGTCTTGAATGGGCTGGTGCTCGTGGTCAAAGAACGCATATTGGTGGAAGGCATTCTTCAAGGCGTAGGATACAGAGCCATAGTGAAGCAAGCCGCACGCTTTTCAGGCGTTAAAGGCTTGATCCGAAACCTCGATGATGGAAGAGTTGAGATTTTCTGCGAAGGATCCAACTCTGCATTAAAAAGTTTTCACAAACTAATAGAGATTAAGGGCAAGCCAAAAGATATATTAAACATCGATGTTTCAAAAATTGAGTGTTTTGAAGAAGGCAAGAAAGGTTACAGTCAAGCTTGGAAGCCCTTTCGAGGTTTTGAAATAGACTACGGCGTCAAGAAAGTGTCTCCATTCGAAGAATCAACTCTTGAAGACCACGAATTTGGAAAGTTGTATTTCTCCAGTTTCAGAAACGAACTAAAGAGCTTCAGAGAAGAAACCCAGATAAATTTTGCACAGATGGCAGAGAAATACGGTGACATATCAGCAGAATTAAAAGAGTTTAGAACAGGAATTGAAAAGTTCCTAACGAGATTTCTAAAAGAATACACAAAAAAACAAGCCTAGACATAGTGGCAATCGACAAAAACACCCATTAAATCACCAAGAATACCCTCAGTATGTAAAACTCACTTCAACCCCTGTCCAAGAAGACTATGAATAACTAAAACCGTGTGTTTATTCTTTTGCAAGTCTGTATCGGCGAGTGTGGATGTCACAATCTATTTTTCCTTCGGTAAACAGTTTCTGCAAAGCTTTGAAAATGGTCTTAGACGGTTTGCCGAGTCTTTCAGCGATATCTGTGAGAGTCATTGGGCTTTCCGAATTTTTCAGCAAAGCAACGATTTGCTCATCGACCTTCCCCAATTGGAGCACACCTCTTAAGTCAAGAGTCTTCTCTTTTTTCTCTCTTTTGTTTTATAGAAGTTTTGCTCAACAAGAAGAATTGAGGTTCAGTAGCGTTTCAGAGGCGTCGATTCATTGCCATTTTTCTTGAAGGAACTTAGGAATCTCAGAGGAGTCTCTCGGACCCACCAAGACTTCCCATCCGCTGAGTTCTTGAATCTCCCCGCTGAGACGAGCAGCCTTGCCAGGAATTATAAGTTTTCTATGCTTCACCTTCTCCTCAACTTTCATTTCTTTCAAGGTTTCAGCGACTTTGTCAGCTGTCAGCTTTCGTCCCGCAACCGAGCTGTCTACGGCTAAGCCTTCAGTGTCAACCACAACTAGGAAGCAGTCAACGCCAGCTGATTCGATGTCTGAGGCAACCGTGTAAAATGTTAATGCAAAATTAGTTGTCATGAGCACAGGCGAGTTTTCGCTGGGGTTTCCGAAGGTTTTGACACCCGCTTCCACGGCGACGGGTTTCCTAGGGTCGGTGTAAATGTTCTGTCTCAAGATAGTTAAGGGTAGGAGCACCCATCCCTCGGCGCTGTGCATGATAAGGATGTCTGCGTAACGGGTTATCAGCATTGAAGCAAGGTAAGCTTCGTTCCACATGTTAATCTCTGGAACATCTGAGTGCTCCAACCAAGCGGTTATTGGGGTGCCGATTAGTGGAAAGCCGAGTAAATCGTCTCCTTTTCGACACGCACTTCGACGTAGCATTGTCAGATTGGCCAATGTATCTGAAAGCCCCTCGCTCAGGAAGGTTCCAGCGTCCAGCACGAGGTCTTTGACACCATATTCAATAAGGGTCTTAGTCATCGACCTCAATAGTTTAATGTCATTCGGCGCAAAAACAACTAATGGGCAATCGTACATGATGGCGAGTTCAGCCATATCTCTCCAGTTGTCCTTAGTCGCAGCGTAGAGAAGTGGGTGAGCTTTGGGAGCCGTCATCAACCCTGCTTCAAGTACCTCGGGATGGAAAGAACAAAGGATAAGCGGCAACTGAGTGTTCTCAACAACCTTCTTCACGGCTGTTTTGAATTTTTCTGGGTCGTTTGATGTTGACCTCAAGGCTACCATGTTCAGACTTAATTCTCTCCCGATGTAAACGTAGGAAAAGCCCTCGGTTTTCTTGACTCTCAGCACCAATTCTTCTTCAGGCATCTCATCGGTTACATCAATGGCAATGGCTGTTGGATTGTGCAACATGAGTTCATGACGATACATCACAAGTTTTCCGCCAATCTTTACGGCTTTTTCACCTGAACCAACTGTAACCTCTTTCACCGGAGGCTTAAGCATGCCCCAAAGTTTTTCATACGCTTTAGCGTATTGCTTCTCCTCCACCAACGGTTTACAGAGTTCGAGGGCGATTTCTCTGTTGACAAGCTTTGTCGCAAACGCCATGCAGTTGTCTAGACCACATTTCTTGCAGTTGGTTCGAGGAAGCTGCATGTAAACATCTATCGGGCTGAGTTCCTTTATGCCAACCTTCTCACTCATGATGTTTTCCACACCTGCCCTATATCTTCATGGTAACCCAGTCGGTGATTTGTTCTGGCTTCCCCCTCACCGCCCCGGTTGTCAGCTTGCTGATCACTTCTTTCGCCGTCTTGACTGCGGCTGGGTGCATCATCATAAAAATGTCAACGCCTGCCAAGAGCAGTGTAAGTGCGGTCACTGTTTCCCAGATTGGTCCACGGAGTTCTCGAGGTCCCCATTCAGGCGCCATCTTCATCCATGCTTCTCGGGCGCCCCAAGCGTTTGTTGTACCCGACGACAATGGATGTTGAAGCTCTTGGTCTCCCATCAACGCTGAGAGCCGTGCGCGTTCCATGACGGTGAATGCGTAGTCAAGGCCGTATCCCAGCGCGGCTGTGGTGGTGTCCATTATGATTTGTTCTTGGGGAAGGAACTCGTACAGCTTGCGGTTCAGCTCCCTTGCATGATTCAGGTCCATTGAGGTGAAGGCTAGCGCAACATGCCCGTGCTTTTGAGCGATTTTAGCTGATTTTTCAATATCCATATCCAGAGTGATGGAACTCAATAGGACTCTTTCACCCGCGGCTACGCCTGCAACCTTCTGAAAAACCTTGAAGTCTTTCTGGGGGTCTCCGCAGCCGCCTACTACGAGGGGTACATCGACTGCTTGAAGCACGTTTTCCACAGTTTTAGCTGCTTCAGTTGGTGTGGTATCCTTTAGAAGCGGGTCAGTGCTCACCAAGTGGAGTGTTATCATCTCTGCGCCGAATTTGTCCACTGCAAGCTTTGCCCAGGCAACGGGGTCTTCAACCACCTCTTCAACATGCATCTTCACTGCCTTAGCCAAGGGAATCTTCATGTCGAAAACATCGAGTGTGATAGCGGGAGGATGATGCGTTGGATTCTCGAATAAGTAATATGCAGGGGATCGTTCGCCTCCAATTATGACTGATTTGCCCCGTGTTCCTCCTGCACTTTTTGTAGCGCCCAATTGTACTTCTACGATTCTTCCAGGATAGGTTTCGATGGGTGGAACAAAATCAACCTCAATTATAGTTGAGGGCTTGACTTTCTTAGGTACAGCTACAGTGGGAGGTGCCACCACTTTGGGTGGAGCGGCAACGGTTGAAGGTTGAAGCCAAATCTCTAGGTCGCCGACATCTAGGTCCACGTCTTCGAGTTCGACTTCTTGAAGTTTGCTTAAGATTTCAAAGAGTTCGGGACTGAATTTGAGAAATGCCTTCTTCTCCTCTTCCTCCTTTTCTCCCACTTTCTTCACCTTTTTTCAGCTTTCTCTGCTCGGATGATGACTTTCTTGGCGTGAATCTTGGCGTCCTTCAGAATTATCTTGAAACCTCCTGCAGTGATGGGAAGTGCGGGGAATTCTAAGATAGGCGCGCCTTCGCTTGCTGGAACAGCTTTCTCCTCGGCTGGAGCTTCAACAGCAATTTCTGCTGGCTTGGCTTTCCAGAGTTCCACAACGGGATGTGCTCGTTCTTCAAGAAACTTCCTTAATTCGTCAACATTTTTTGTGTCGTTTTCGGTGGCAATCTTGCCCATTAACTCTTTGGGTATGAAATCTTTGACTCGTTCCATGATGCTTAGAGGCATCCATACTATGCGGTTCCATCCACCGTCGGCTTGAAGGAACTTGGGCGACCGCATGTATTCGATGGATAAACCGTGAAAACCGTCGACTTGCCTGCCTCCAGCCGTGGAGTCGGCTACCGTCGAGAAGGGCAGTCCGTTGACTGTTAATTCTTTGTAGCCTCGGTGCACGATTCCGAAGCCGTCAACCTCTGGAATGTAGAAAGCAACTGCCTCAAAGCAACCGCAAGAAGTGTGCGGATAATCAAAAGCCGTGTAAAGCCAGACTCGACTGAATTCGCCCAACGATTTCTTCTTCACCACATCGTTAACGCCTGAATATTCTCCCTTAACTGGGTCGAGAAGCTCGCCTTTTTCTATTGCGTATTGTAATCCTTTAGGGTCAATTCGAGCTGAGGCTCGGGCGTCAAACCAGCTGATAGAGCCACAGTTGGAGTAGCGTTGAGGAGTGATTATGCACACGTGTGTGGGGGCAAACGATTGGCAGAGGCTGCAGCCGTAGAAAAAGTCCACTTCTTCGTCTTTCAAGCCTCGGGCTTTGGCGTCTCGGTTATCATAGATTTTGAGGGCTTCTGGATACATTTCTTTGACTTTGGCTGGGTCTGTTATGAAGGTAATCTGGATTTTTTCGATGATGGGGAGTTCGCTCTTGAACAAGCGTTCCATGACTTTTCCAACATAGACTAAAGAGTTTAGTCCCTTTGCAAAGGATTTCTTGTTGAGTCGCAACCAAATGTCGTAGCGCTGATTGAGGTGCATGAAGCCTTCAATGTAGTTGCAGTAGGCGTGAATTCGGCGTTCCACAACCCCTTCGAGTTCTTCTTCAAGCTGCTTGCCTGCAACTTCAACCAAGATTCCAATGGGATGGGAACTACCAACATCCATGTCCTTGATGTCTGGTCCAACAATTATGATTTTTCCGTCTTCGATTTCGTCTAATCGTTTGACTCTAGCTAACTCGAATTTGGTCTCGATGCGTTCGCCGCCTAGCTCAACCTGCGTATCCTTGTATCGAATTCTCTCTCCTTCATAGACAACTCCAACGTCAACCGGGATGTCCTGAAACATAGACAATCTACTTCACCTCCAACTGGTTTCCAATTGTTTCGAGATAAGTTTTCCAGTCTTTCAGCGACACGTTTGGAAACGACCATGAAGCTTGGGGTTGATAAAATCGGTCCAAAGAGATCGTTTTCAAGTTAGGTGCAAAATGCTTTAGAGCCGACAACATCAACCACTCCATGTAGTAGGGAATACCCGTAAAAATTGCAAGGTCATACTGCCCCATGCCATCGAATCCTTTCCAGGATGGGTCTTCAAGCCTGCTGGTTATGTCCACTGCGGGCATCCATGCTGTTGGTTGAAAACCCCTTTTTATGAACTCGCCTACCGTGTGCGCGGTTGCAACAAGAGGCATGTTGGCAGCTTTTGCGATGCGAATTATGGAATCAATGTAGGGTTCGCCTTCGGTCACTTCAACCACCTTGTGTCCAGCGATTAATATTGGACGTTTTGCCCTCTTCACCATAGCTACAAAAACGTCTGGTTTCGGAATAACGAAAGCCTTGGTCGGTCCAGCAATCTCTGCTCTCTGCCATGGTTCAGCCGTCGCCATCAAGCTTCCTCCTTTTTCTTTCGGATCATTCTTGCTAGGAGAGTTGGGTCTGGGATTCTGCCTTCAACCCATTTTTTCTCGTCAAGGATGCGGATGATTTCATCTTTCATTGTGATGGGGACATCAGCTAAAGTGCGCACAAACATGTGGATGTCGTCTGGGAGCACGCCGTAAAGGCGCTTATGCAGGTCAATGTAGTGTGTCAATTTTATTGCTCGCCCTTTAGTTGTGTCGTTGGCTCTAATGCAGAGCTTTGCAATCATGACCATGGCTTCTTCCTTGGTTTCAGCTGCAAAGAACAGATGTTCAGGAGCAGGACCAACAAAAACTCTGTCCCCGGTACGAGCGTCGTAAGCGTACCAATCTTCTTCTCTCTCTTTTCTGCCCAAAAGCATGCGTTTATATTTTGTCCCGTGCGGTCCAACTATGACAGGTACACCTAGTCGCCAGCAGCCGCTCCCTATGGAGAAAGCCTTCTGAGCGTAGGCACCCCAAGCAACTCCAACTGCGCCTACTCTGTTTAAGATGTAGTCGGCTATTTCTTCATAGTTTCCGCGAAGGTTGCGTTTGGCGAATATGCTGGCGATTTTGATGGCTGCGCCTGCTATGTGGGAGTTGGCTACGCATGAGCCAACGTTTACTATGCCGCCTGCCTCGAACCCTTTTGGAAACGCTTCGTAGACGGTCTGTCCTTCCTCGTTCTTGTACATAGCCGATGACATGGCTGCGCATCCAGACGTAACAACTATGTACCGGCGGTTGGCAAACGTTGCTACCATTTCTGCGACGTCTCTTCTGCCGTGAGGATAGTTGCTACATCCAACGAAGCCTACAACACCTGGAATCTCTCCGAGAACTATGGGACTGCCCACGTTGCGTATTTCAGTGTCTTGTATTGCTCCTCGCCCGGCTTGAATCTTGTACTTCTCCTGCTTTATCTGAGCTTCAGCCGCTTTCAAAATGAAAGTGTGCGGTGGTATAGCAACTGGGCACACGTATTCACAGCGTCCACAACCTATGCAGTCCTCGTAAAGCTCTGCGAGCTGGTTTAGATTTCCTTCGCCCGCTACCTTTATGGCTTCTGGAATCACCAAGTCTTGCGGACAAGCCCTTCTGCACTCTTGACACACTGTGCATTTTTTGGCGCTTTCAATAACGTCGGCGACGTCCGGAATACTCTTGAACTTTTGACGTTTGGGAGCCATTTGAATAGCTGTTTTCACGGCGATTTCTCCAGCCTTGGCTGGGTCAGTGATGAGCACGCCTGGAATCTTTCCGTCTACTAAGTCAGTTATTACTTGGTCGGGTGCATCCTTAGTGCGGTTGGGCAGGTTGAGCGAGATCTTGTCCAGTGTTGCAATCACTGGCGTGTTAATCTTTTGCGCTTCCGTGAACGTGTCAACGCGGACACACTGTTCGTCTACCACTATTACGTCTGCCATGCCGCTTCTTATGAACCGAAGCTGCCATGAAATCGGTCCAATAATCTTTGTTCTCGAATCATATCGGGCTACGTCTTGGGCGGTGCAGCAGAGTCCGCAGACTTCAACTTCTTCAAACTGGTTGTTTGCTTTTAGGTAGTCTACGATTTCAACGGCTGTGGCAACGTTGTGTCCAATGCATAGTATGACTGGTTTTTGAGTTTCAACCACGCCTCCGCCTATCTCGACTAGGGGTGCGTCTGGGTCTGCCTTTGGGAAGCCGAAAGTTGCGATTTGGGCGATGTCGCCTATCTCCAACCCTACGTGGTCTAGCATTCCTGCGTGGAGCACTTTGGATTCGAAGTCGATGTTGCTGGCTTCTTGTCCTGTGTGAATTGATGCGAGCAGGTGTGTGAGTTGATTTTCTAGGTAGTCAAGGGCTTCTTCAAAGTCGCTGATGGTTTTCGGTCGGATGCCCGTGACCAGACGGGTTATGGGCGCTTCAACCTCGACGTTTATGCCTCCAACGTTTATGGGGTATCTGGGACCGTATTTTTCTATTAGATGTTCAAGCAAGTGGCGGGAGTGGGCTGTGTGGCATGCGGCTCCGATACAGGCTGTTAGCAAAGCCAAGCGAGACTGCTGCGTGGCTATGTCTATGCCGCAGGCGCCTTTTTTTCCCGCGGTTAGGTCGCATTTGCCCATTGTGCAGAGGTCGCAGACGTCGCTTTGGGGCATGTAGAGGGGTTTGTAGCGTTGTAGTAGTTTGTGGTCCCATTCTCTTAGGTCGAGTACGTTTGGGAATGGTGTTGGACCCATTTTTTCGGTCCATGTTTCGGTGATTAGTCGTCCGAAGGATAGTTGAAGGTCTTTTACGGTGGCGACGTTGGTCTGGAGTTCTTTTATTCTGAGTTCAACGTTCTTTTTAGACAATGGGATGGCACGCTTTTTACATGTTGAATTTAGTGAATAATCAGAAAGGCGCTTATAATCTTTCTGTGATTGTGTTTTGGGTTGTGTGGATGGGTTTCATTTTTTGTGTTTGTGTGTGCGCTGGGCTAGCCTACGCCCTCTATTTGGATCCTACTAGGCGCTGAGGTGGAGACAGAGACGGGTGGTGGGGGCATGGAGGCTTGCAGTGTTTTCAGCGTAAGGTTAAATAGAATTCGTGGATAATGCCGTTGATAAAAACTGGAGAAGAATGATTTGCTGAAAGAGGTTCGTGTAGCCATCGCAGGCGTGGGTAACTGTGCGTCAGCGCTTGTTCAGGGCGTGGAATATTACAAAAACGCGAAGGAGGAGGCGACTGTTCCTGGGCTGATGCATGTCAAATTTGGGGGTTACCATGTTCGAGACGTGCGGTTTGTGGCTGCTTTCGAGGTGAACAGGAATAAGATTGGAAGGGATTTGGCTGACGCCATCTGGGCTAAGCCTAATTGCTGTGCCAAGTTCGCCAGCGTGCCCAAGACTGGCGTGAAAGTCTTGCCTGGTCCCGTTTTGGATGGTGTGGCGCCTCACATGCGGGAGCCGCTTTACACTTACGATGAAAAGGAGATGAAACCCGTGGATGTGGCTGAAGCCCTAATGGAGGCAGAGGCTGATGTTCTAGTCAACTTTATTCCTGTGGGCAGCAACAGGGCAACTCGGGCTTACGCCGAAGCGTGTTTGAGGGCTAAGTGCGCCTTTGCCAACTGCATTCCTGAGTTTATTGCCTCAGACCCTGCTTGGGCTAAACGGTTTGAGAGGGCTGGCTTGCCCGTGGCTGGAGACGACATCAAGAGCCAGTTGGGGGCGACGATTCTGCATCGTAACTTGGTTAAGTTGTGTGTTGATCGAGGCGTGGAAGTGGATGAGACTTATCAGCTCAATTTGGGCGGCAACACCGACTTTCTCAACATGACGGTTGAAGAACGCTTGCACACCAAACGAATCAGCAAGACAGAGGCTGTTACGAGCCTTGTACCCTACAAGGTTCCAACGAGGATAGGACCATCTGACTACGTGCCCTTCCTAGGCGACAGAAAAATCTGCCACATCTTCATTAATGGCAGAAAATTCGGCAACCAACCTGTAACCTTGACAGCCAAGTTGGAGGTTGAGGATTCACCCAACAGTGCAGGCGTGGTCATAGACGTTGTGAGAGCCCTAAAAATAGCGTTAGACAGGGGCATAAGAGGCGCATTGACAGGTGTATCAGCATACGCGTTTAAGCACCCACCTGTGCAGGTGCCAGACGACCAAGCCAAACAATGGGTAGAAGACTATATAGCAGGTAAGCGAGAAAAATAGGGATAGAATAATGTCTGTTCTATTTGAGATAGAGTCGTATGATGGTAAGCGGGTTAGGTTCACTCGAGTTCAGTGGCTTCACATTGTTTTCTTTCATCCAGAGGTTGAAAGCGAACAGGATAAGATTAAGCAGACCTTGAAAGAACCAGAAATCGTGGTTGAGGGTGCGACCTCTGACACAAAAGTATGTTACAAAATGTTTGGGGTAACTCCTGTTTCTAGAAAGTATCTTGCCGTAGTGGTTAAAGTTCTTAATGCAGAAGGGTTTATTATGACCAGTTACTTTACTGGAAGAATTAGAAGAGGTAAGGTTCTTTGGAAAAAGGGCGCATTATCATGAGTTATGACCGAGAAGCCGACACGGTTTACATAAGTTTTGGCAAGCCGAAGAAGGCGGTGTCAGAAGAAATAGATCAGTACGTGGTTGTGCGTCGAGACCCGAAGACTAAGAAAACCGTGGGCATCACCATAACGAACTTCAGCAGATACTTCGAAATCAAGAAGCAACTTAGCATTGAGATTCCTGCCGCTTAGGAGCTTATTCTATTTCAGTGTTTTTTGGTATGCTATGTCTTTTCTTGTGGCTTTGAATCCTACTTTTTCGTATAGTTTGATGGCTTTTGTTGGGTTTTGGTCGTCTACGCCCAGCATGGCTTCATTCATGCCTTTAGACTTTAAGCGTTTCATGCCCTCAATCATTAAGCGGGTGCCTATTCCCGTTAATCGTTGAGGTTTTAGCACTCCTATGCTGAGTATCCATCCAGCCTTGGTGTTTTTCTCTTGGTTGTATTTTTGGTCTATGCCAACTCCAACATAGCCGACAGGCTTGTCTTGAAGAAGAATGAACAGCCATTCTTGTTCCTTAAACATGGGGTCTTGCTCCAAGAAATATCGGGTTTCCTCAACAGTATCGGGTCTGTAATTGTAATGTTCACTGAAGGTTTCGTTAGATAGCCAATTCAAGAGCTTCAAATCCTCTGATGAGCCCTTCTGCAATTCTCTAAGATGCACATCTTCGTTTTCTCCGATATTGAATGGAATGTTTTCTAATGGGCTCTTCATTAGGCTGAAGACTCTTACTCCCTTGAAGCCCATGCTCTCCCAAAGCCTATTAGCTTCTGGCTTGTCCATCACCGCGCCTGCTTCAACCGTGTTCATTCCTCTCTCTTTTAGACTCATTATAGCTTTCTCCGCCAGCGCGCGTCCTATTCCTTTTCGTCGATGCTCTGGAAATACTCCCAACATGCGTAAGAAACCTTTCTTCTCTTCCCTCATCTTGTCTACATAGGCGTTGACTATTCCAACGGTTTGCCTTCAAGCTCAGCGATAAACCTGCCAGTAGCGTCAAAGGTTGGAGACTTCTCACTCTTCAGCATATCCTCAACTGTGATGCTTCGGAAGTCATCAAATTCTTTAAAGGCTATATTCCATACACTAACCCAAACGTCTTCATCTTGACCCTGAATAAACTTCCTGATCTTCAGCATCACAGCTAGCCTCTTTTGTAGCCTCCACTAAAATGAGAAACCAAGATTTAACCATTCCTATCCACGAGAAAGGCACCTTAAGTCAACGGCTCAGCCCCATTTGCTTGTTTATCCTCAGCTCCAAGTGGAGCTTTACGTTGAGTATCAAGTAAACCAATGTGAGCCCATCCTTTTCCGCCCCTGTTCTAAAAATTGGACTTATAAGCCCTTATTAGCAACTCTATTACAGAAGTGTGTTGTTTCTTGAACACGGACGATGAAACCAAGCTTGAATACGCACTTCGAGGCAAAGCATGGAAAGTTTATTGGCTTCTCTTGAAGAGTAATCGCCCAATTAGTGTGCGAGAAGTTCAGAGAGCCTTACGCTTCAGCAGTCCAAGCGTAGCACAGCATCATCTTGAACAACTGCGGGCATTAGGCTTGGTGCAGAAGCAGGATGTAGGCGGGCTCTATTCTTTAGTTAGCGAAGTCAAAATCGGGGTGCTTCGACACTTCGTCAAGCTGGGAAAGATTCTCTTTCCAAGATACTTCTTCTACGCCGTTTTCTGTACCACTTTTTACATAGTTTACCTTTCAGTGTTGATGCAAGGCTACACGCGAGAGAACCTGTTTATCCTTGTTTTTGGAGCCATAGTCTCAGCCATATTCTGGTACGAGGCAATCCGTGTATGGTCTCTGAGACCATTCTAATTCTTGGACGCAACTGTACTAAAGATTAGGATAAAATAGAATGAAGGCTTGATGTTAAATAGGTGATATTATCCCATGCAGAGAGAAATCAAAAAGCGTGCACAGCTTTATGGAATTGCGGCAGTCGTCTCAGCCATACTATTAGGCACAATAATCTATAATCTAGGAATCTACCCACAAGAATTACTGTCTCCTCCCCCTTCAGCATTCTTAAAGACGTTCTCATCCCATGAAGAACTTCGAAGCTTCTTGAAGACGAATTCTGAGATACAAGGAGCATTTCCGCTCTATGGACCTTGGGACCGAAGATTCTTGCCAGCCTCATCCGGAGTTTTTGCAGCAGAAAGTTCGAACCTTGAATATTCAACAACCAACATTCAGGTTGCTGGAGTTGATGAAGCAGACATCGTAAAAACAGACGGAGAACACATCTACGTGGTCTCTGCTAATAACATCTTCATCACAAGAGCTTACCCGCCTGAAGAAGCTGAAGTGCTCTCAAAAATAACCTACGGCAATGACACGTATCCTGTGGGCGTTTTTGCGAGCGGCGACAGACTAGCCGTGTTGGGGTCAAAGTACACTTTTCCTTCAGGGGTTTATTACGCAGGGTTCTATTATGCACCCTTCTACGTGGACATCAAAACCTTCGTGAACGTCTATGATATTTCAGACAGAGCATACCCAGTGCTCTTACGAAATTTCACCATAAGTGGAAGCTACTTCAACTCAAGGATGATAGGCGACTACGTCTACATCGTTGCAAGCCAACCAGCCTACCTTATTTACGACACAGTGGTTCTGCCTAAGATTTACACAAATGAAGGAATCATGGAGATAAGTGCCTCTCAAATCCACTATTCGAACGCCACCGACAATTACTTCCAATTCACGACGGTTGTTGCCATAAACATGCAGTACACTGGAGAAGAGCCAACCCATAAGACGATGATGCTCGGCGGAACCAGCAGCATGTACGTTTCATTAAGCAACATCTACATAACGTTCCCAGAACCAACCGAACAGACATCAGTCTATCGATTGAAAATAGATAAGAACGAAATTACCCCAGAAGCCCAAGGCGAAGTGCCTGGAAACGTACTCAATCAGTTTTCCATGGACGAATACAACAACTATTTCAGAATAGCAACCACAAAATGGGTGAACGGAACCACAAGAAACAACCTGTACATATTAAACATGAGCTTAAGCCTGGTTGGAAGCCTAGAAAACATCGCCCCCGACGAAACCATAGACTCAGCCAGGTTCCTTGGAAACCGCTGCTACCTCTCCACATCAGTCGTTCGAAGAGACCCATTCTTCGTGATAGACGTGAAGAACGCGAGCAACCCGAAAATCCTGGGTTACCTAAAGATTCCAGGGTTCACCAGATACCTGCATCCATACGATGAAGATCACGTGATAGGTGTTGGAAGGGATAACAACATTGTAAAAATCTCACTCTTCGACGTCAGCAATGTAACCGCACCCGTCGAGATGGCCAAGTACATTTTCACGGCTGACGCCTACTCTGACACGCCTGTTTTGACCGAGCACAAGGCGTTTCTCTTCGACAAGTCTAAGGATTTGCTGGCATTGCCTGTATCGATATCGAATTGGGATTTGATTCTTGAGAGGCAGACGTGGTGGCAGGGAGCCTACGTCTTCACCCTAACCCTAACTGATGGATTCGATGTGAGGGGCACGGTTACTCATCAAGACAGCGCGAATCCATGGGACAGCGGCTACGTTGTTAAGAGAGTGCTCTACGTTGAAAACGTGCTCTACACGGTTTCTGACAAGAAGATAAAAATGAACAGCCTAGAGGACCTGACACCGATAAACGAGGTTTCACTCTCTTAAATTCCCCATTTTTTAAGGGCGATTCGATATTTTTTCCTGTTAAGGTAGATGCTGAAACCTCATTCGGGCATGGCTTTGGCTTCGATGCCCAACCGCTTGGTGATTTCCCTTGCCAAAACCTTGGCGTCACCGACCCTGTAGTTGTCTGTGATGACCAACTTGGGCTTGCTTTCCCTAACGTATCTGAGCAGCCCATTAAAGTCGGAGTGGTCGCTTAAGGCAATGACGTGCTCATTATCGGCTATCTGCCTTCTGGGACTGCTGAACTCCCAGCCGCTGACGCTGATGCGGAAGGCTTCGTTGCCCACGTACCTGCGTGAGTTCATGTGGTAGAAAGCCACGTGGGGCTCACCCTTTTCTGTTATGGTCTTAGCTTCATCGTCGCTTGAATGTAGATACCTGCCCAAGCGCATGCCGTGTCTTTCGCAAATCTTCGAGACTTGAAAAACTTTTTCAGGAACAACAAAAGGTGCCCTTACCTTATTGTTGTAGAGAATCTGCATCACTTCCTGCAATTTGCCATGGTAGCCAAAGATGTAAACTGGACCCCGCTTCAAACCCGACTCAACCAAAGATACGAGAGCGTCCTCCACAACTCTCCCGAAGGGTCGAATCTGAAACGGATTCCCATAAGTGGCTTCGATGACAAGCACGTCGGCGTCGAGGATAGGTGTTTGAAAAAGCCGAAAATCACCCGTGTACACGCATCTTGTACCATCTTCGTCTTCAACCAAGACTTGAGCTGCGCCCAGAATGTGGTCGGCGCGATGGAGAGTTAAACGTTCATTCTGACTTACAGTCAACGTTTCTTCATAAGCCAGTGTCTTCACGTTGCCCATCATGAGAAACAATGGACTACGCATAACTTCTAACAGATCTCGGGTGGCAGGCGTCATCACAACCGACTCGCAGTTGCGTAGACTTTGTTGCAACCCGTTTAGATGGTCGTAGTGAACATGGGTAACCACTCTTACAGGTCGGGTCCTGTCGAAAGAGTCGCAGGCAACTCGCCTGCCCAAGAGAACGGCTCCCTTCTCGGTTATAGACGCCTTCGATGACATGAGCGCAACACTTCGTCTTCCAGTAGTTATCGCTTTGAAAAGATAAGACTTGACTTCCATGGAGAAGAATATACTTGAAAAGACTTCGATAATTTTTAAATACCTATGCTGCGGAATGATTATATGACGGCGCATTGGCGGGTCCTGTATGTTAAGGTATAGATACTCCTTAACAGACGAAGGAGAGAGGAGATGCGCTAAAAACGAGTTTTACTTACAGCAGACTCCAAAGTACAAGGGATACACCGAAAAAATATTCAGAACATTGTACTCTCAGGAGCCATTGACTATACGTGAAATCAGCCAACACACGGGCATTGACAAACGCGCTGTAAACGGCATAATAACCTTCAACCTCGTGGCAGGATACATCCGACGCATACAACTATGACTTGGCTGACGTAGGGGCTAGGAGTCTTTTCGCTGAAGTAGTCTCTATTGTAAATATTTTAAAGAAGACTAAGAGCAGTAGGCTTGTAATTAAAGCGATTTTGAGAACGTTCAACTTTGCTTTAATAATTTAACCCAAACCCAAAGAAATTTTGATTCATAAAATGCGTTCCCAAATCAAGGTAGCCACATTTCGGCCGCCACCCCACAATGTAGGTGGAGTATTCAGCTTCAGCCGATTACCTGAGAGTTTAAAGAACCGTTTTTGTCCCTGTCCTTCCCAGTTAGGAAACAATGAACCCTCTACATGATGGATGATGAAGCCTTTTTCCTTGTCAAATTCGTAAGACCCGTAATATGATACGTACCCTTCATAATTTGCCTTGATTTCTTCAGCTGTTCCCTTCATCTGATCTCCAGAGGCGAACTTGGGACGGTCGGAACGCATAACTTGGGCTGAAAAGTGTCCTGAATCAGTGTATATAATTGACCCCCGAGCATTTTTCCCAAAAGGATAAATCACTTTTCCATTTTCCTTTTGGATCTTAAATGAAATGAGCTTCCACGCACCGACAATAGATGCTAAATCTTGGGAAAACTTCTCCATTTTCAATCACTTCAAGATTAGATAGCAATTCAGATTTAATTTCGTATTGATATAGCTGCACTCCTGAGAAAAACCCACTCTCATCAGTCATAGGTTAAATGTCGGTTGGTTGGCTTAAATTGTTAATCTCAAACCCAAACGACGACGCTAAGGCTGATTTGCTGGAGCTGAGACTCATATCTCTTTCTCAAAAAAGATATACTCTGAAGTTAACCATTTGAGATAAAGTCTTAGAATCAACTTCCTATATGGGTTCTATTGAACCTCTCAAAGGTAGCATCTAGCAAAACTTGAACTTAGCGAAAATTTATAGTGAACAAAGAGACACAACAATCTGTAAGGTGAATCTCACAATGGTGGAAGAGAACGACATCATTGATTTTCTCAAAGACCATCAGGGACAAGCCTCCCTAGACGAAATCTCCGAAGGCTTAGGAGTGCCAAAATATGGACCCAAATCAGCCTACGCCCTGCTTCAGTCGCTGCGCTCAAAGGGGATTTTGGACAGAAGGGGCGAACTATGGGTGCTTCTAGCGCCGGCGCCAACAACATCCAGAAAGGAAGTTGAGGTTGCTGCTCCGTTAGAGGAGAAGAAGACCGAAGCCGCAGCTGATGTTGAAAAATTAATGAAGGCCATGGCGAAGACGTTGGCCGAAGCCATGAAGGGCGCCAAGGCTCCAGCTGACGAGTGGGAACTAGCTGTCAAGCCTATGAAGACAGAGATTGACCGAAAAGAGGAGAAGCTAAGCGGATTGGTTCTTCGTCCAGATGTGGCGGCTGAGGCAAAGAAACCGCTCGTGGGTTTTCCAACAGGCACATTCATTGATTATTTGTTTTTGACGCCTGAAGGCAAACCCCTCAACGGTGTGCCCATCTGTGGGCAGTTTGCTATCACTGGTTTACCTGGCGCTGGCAAGTCTATTCTCGTTGAGGAAATAGCCGTGAGAGTTGCGGCTGCGGGTCGAAGAGTGCTTTTCGCCACAGCTGAGGACACTTGGAGGAGTGTCACGCCTCGTTTTGACTTGCAGTCTCGCATGAAGCAGAAAGCCGAAATCTTGGGATTGGATTGGAAGACGGTTATGGAAAACCTGTTTGTTCTCGACACCGTTGTTTTTCCTGAATTGCGTGATTGGAACACATTCGCAGAGACCTATCGCTACGTGGTGGAACGAGAGAAAATCGAATTGGCCATCATTGACTCCGTGACCGTTCTCGAAGCCTACAGGGGTGCCTTAAAATACAGGGTCATGGAACTCGCTCGTTACAATCAGTTGCACGGCGTGACTGGTCTCTACATCAATCAACGTAGCGCAGAGATGTGGGACACCTACGAGATGGCTGGGGGCATAGGCTTGGCACACAACCTCGACGGCACCATCGTGGTCGATTATGGACGAGTCTACTGGTATGACCAGCAGACGGATTTGGAAGCCAAACGCGGCGAGTTTGTCCGAATCGCCAGAGTCCTTGACTGTCGTATGTGCAACTTTGAACGTAGGCGAATCCGAATTGACATCACGTCAGAAGGATTCATCAAAGCTTTGGAGCCCATCCCTAAGCCGCCAGAGTAATGACTGTTAATCTGGAAACGCATTATGACTGTGGTGAAGCCTCCTTCTTTCGATGAGCTTGTACGAATTTATGGCAGTCGTCAAGCGGCAGTACAGCACCTGCTGGATTCGGGTTTCAAGCCTGAGGACATCGAGTGGAAGTTTGATGTTCCATACTACTTGATTCGCTTGTTTATGGCTGGGCTAAAACTTACCAATCCCACAATGTTTTCCAGCGTGGTCAACACCTACGAACGCTTGGCTTTGCTGAGAAGCAAGAAGGGAAAAGAAACCGAACTCACCAAGTTCTTCAAACGTGATGACCTGACCCTAGAAGTGAAGACTCGGCTAGCGCTTGGGACTCTAACAGACGAAAACTTGAAAGTGGGTCCAGGCATCATTGAACGAGCCGTAAGCCTTGCCACAGGAACATCAATCAACGAGGTGCGACGCCTACTCATCGATTATGGAGAACACGGAGAAGTAGCCTTCCTGCTCAAAAAGCCCAGAAAAAACGCAGAGTTAACCGTGGAAGAAGTCTACGAAGGCATCCGCCTCATTCCCAAAGTTACAAAATTGAATGAACGCATACTCCTCGTGTCCAGCCTGCTGAGAGTTGGGATGCCTGAGGAAGCAAAATACATCGTCCGCTTGATTCTGGGCGATTTAAAACTGGGATACTACCAGAGCACCGTGATTAGGGCTACCGCCAAAGCCTACAACGTTCCGTCTGAGCTGATTGAAAGCGCCACCGCCATCCTCGGAATAACTGAAGGCTTACTTCTGGCGCCTGAGGGTCAGTTGAAACTCTCAGAGGTGAAACTGCGCCCGGGTCAGTTCCTGAAGCCTCAGCTGGCTCACTTATACGAGCCCGATAAGGTTTCGTATCCCGTTCGAGCTGAGTACAAGTACGACGGCAGTCGCCTGCAGGTTCACAAATGGGGCACTCAGGTTCGATTGTTCTCAAGGCGTGCTATAGAGAAAACTCAGACTCTGCCCGAAATCGTTGAAACCGCCCAAGGATTCAGTGCTCAAACCTGTATTCTAGACAGCGAAGTCGTGGCTGTCGACGAGAAAGGGGTTTTCCAACCGTTTCAATCTTTGTTGGAGCGAACCGTGCCTAAGGAACTGTCGCCCCAAGAGTTGGAGCGCAGAAAAGAGAAGTTGGGAGTGACCATACGCGTCTTTGATATTTTGTTCTTGAACGGCAGAGAACTCACTGAGTTGCCTCTTCTGGAGAGAAGAAAGTATCTTCTGGAAGTGGTCCCGTCGGAGTATCTGGCTGAAGGCGTGGACTGCAGAAACGAGGTTGAGTTGATGAGGTTCTATGAAGAAGCCTTGCGCAAGGGGTTGGAGGGCATAATCGTCAAGAGCTTGGCTTCTCTGTACGCGGTTGGCGAACGAACCTACACGTGGTTGAAGCTGAAGCCCGAGCGAGACACGATCGACTGCACCATCGTGAAAGCCTTGTTTGGCAAGGGCAGGCGGGCAGGCTTGTACTCTTCCTTTATGCTGGCGGTTCGTGACCCAGCTGAAAAGAAGCTGTACACTATCGGTAAGGTATCAAATTTATCTGAGGAAATCATGGAAGAGCTTCGAGACATAGTTGAACAGAACAGGATCAGCGCTGACGACGAGGGAGTCTTGGTTAAGCCCACTGTAGTCTTAGAGGCAACCTACCAGGAGATTCAGGAAACAGACGAATACACGAGTGGTTATGCGTTGAGGGTGCCCAAGGTTGTGAGGTTTAGACCAGACAAGAAGGTTGAAGAGATCGATGATTTAGAAAAACTGAAGAAACTGTATGAGTTACAGTATGAAAGGTATCCAATTCAAACAATATAATTAGGTTTCTAATTAGGTTTCTCTCCATCGAGCCTTTAACGCAGTCAGAACAACAAACACAACGGTCATGGCAATCAGAATTAACCATCGAATCAAAATCGTTTCTGGCGGCAGTGTCAACAAGCCCAAGTAGGCTCTGATCAAGCCAGCCACATTCGATGTTGGAAACACGACGGATATCCAGCTTAAGCTGCCCAGCATGGTTTCTGGATAGTAGACTGGTGGTATGAAGATTAAGCCGATGCCTAGAAGGTTGGATATTTGATTAAGCAGCCAGGGGCTTGCCTTGATGAGGTATGTGGATATTAGGAAACTTAAGGTGCTCATAGCCGCCCAACAGATGAGAAGCGCTGCAATTGTCCAGAACACGGTTGTGGGTGTGAATATTCCCCAAGAGGCAGCTATGGCTCCGAAAAAGATCAGACTTGGAATCGATAGTAGTAGGGGAGCCAAGGCTATGCCCATGGCGTATGAGACTGGGTGAACGGGCATCGCAACCATCATCTCTCGCAGTTTGATGTATTTATCCCATGAAATTTCTCCGATAGCGGATGCCACACCTATAAAGCCAATGGTTGAAATCATGGCGCCTACTATCCCGTGAAGGAGCATTCCCCCGCCACTGAAGATAACCATGAAAAACAGTGGAATAGCGCTGATCATGGCTAACATTATCATCGTGAGGGGGTTTCTTTTGAGGTCGGGATAAGATTTCATCCACGCTATTATGAATGAGTCTCTAATGACCTTGCTTATTGTTTAATCCTCCCACAAGCTTGACGAAAACGTCTTCAAGCGTAACGGGTGAAGCCTCGGCTCGCAGACCCATTTTTAGTGTAAACTTCAGCAGTTCCAGGGCTTCGTCTTGGGTTTTGACATAAACGATGTTCCTGTCGCCGAGTTTGGCAACCTCGCCGTACGAAGGCAAATCGTCAAACTGCCCCTCGACCAGCACTCGATATTTCTCTTTGGCCAAGCCCTTGATTTCGCTGGGGGTGCCCTCTGAGATGACTGTTCCCTTGTTGATTATCGCGAGTCTATCTGAAACAATTTCGGCTTCTTCCATCATGTGTGTCGTTAAAAGTATGGTTTTTCCTTCTTTGACCATCTCTCTGAACGCAGACCACACGCCTCTTCTTGCCACGGCGTCAAGACCGCTTGTAGGCTCATCCAACATGAGTACATCTGCGTCAGAGGCCAAGGCAGAAGCGATTAGCGCTCGTCGTTTTTCGCCGCCTGAAAGGGTTGCACAGGTTCGGTCTTTCAATTTGTAGATGTCGACAGCCTTCAACGCTCTGTTCGCCGCCTGCTTTGCTTCTTGATTGGTCATACCCCTCAACTGGGCAAAGTGAAAAGCGTAGTCCCAAGGCGTGTAGCTGCTGTAGGCTGCGACATCTTGAGGCACAACCGCTATGTGTTTGCGCACTTCCTTGGGCTCATTCAGAACGCTGTAGCCTAAAACATAGGCGTCTCCTTTAGTAGGCATGAGTTGGGTGGCAATAATCCGTAGGAAAGTGGTTTTTCCTGCGCCGTTTGGTCCTAACAGCGTGTAGAGTTCACCTTTGCCCACGGTGATGTTGACGCCTTTCAAAGCCTCAACTTTTTCCTTGCTATGGTAAACCTTCACTAGCTCTATAGACTTCACAGCGTCATCCAAGACATGTCATCTCCTCTTCAGAAGAATAATGGGTTGGACACTTAAGTTAAAAACTATGATAAAAAGTGACCAAGAGATGGGCATATTCTGCAACAGTTCTGTTTCATTCTTCGAGTGCCTTTTTGATTTCATCAAGCTTGCGGTCTATCTCCCCTATTTTGGAGTAGATTTCGGAGAGCTGAGTTCGAACTTCTTTTAAGGGCCACGCAGAAGGCTTGTATTCACTTGGAATTACTAGAGACACGGTGAAGGCTGCACCTGCTAGGATGAGTATGTAGAAGAAGTTCCAAAAGTCGACTCTTTGAGTCACCCATATGATCAGTGCTGAAACTACCGTCACGAAAATCCAAGCAGAAACCGCGACGAATCCGCTGGTTCTCATGTTTTTTCAACCTCCTTTGCTAGGGTTTTGGGAGAGATATGAACGTCGAAGTCTAGTAGTTGGTAGTATCGCAGGGCTCTGGCTTCTCCTTCAATGACGACAATTCTGCTCTTGACTAGATTGGCTCTCTCAAGTTTTTTGAGATGTATCTTGGTTAATGCTCTGCTGACCCCTAATCTGTTGGCTATTTCATTCAAGTACATTTCTCCTCCTGCCAAAAGAGACACAATTCTCAACCTCAAAGGATGTCCTAATGCGTCTAACATTTTTGCGAGTTCGTTGACATTTGGCATGCATTTTTTGCACTGTTATAAAACAATTACATGTTATAAAAAGATTACATATAACTCTTTCTGAATCTGAAAACATACGAAATTACACCCTTCGAACCACGTTTTCAGGGTGATAAGAGAGTTTCATCAATTGGCTTACTTTATAAGAACAGTTTCCAGGGTTGAGGTCTAGGCAGCGGAGACGTCGAATAGAATTGTTTCTGTCTTAGTCCTAGAGCGATGTCGATGAACTCAGTCAAGGTTGTATTCACAAAGTCTGTGTTTGGAGCGCCCCATCGCAGCCCTACGCATGACGGATCCGCATAGACGTATAATTCCCTTATGTTTCCATAATGGTAAGCCGCCTCGTTTGGTCTTCCATACTTGGGTTTGTCGGAAATCTTGAAAGGCCACAATTTGCAGGCCATAGGTTTCATGTCTTGGAGAGCGCAGAGCCATCTGCCATAAAAATTGTAGAGAAAGACGCATGTTCCATCGCTTTTTCGTTTAAGATAGAATCTACTGATGCTTGGTTGGGTGAAGTCAACCCCATAAGCCTTGACGATTTTCATCCACTCTGGAAAGTCTAATACTACGTCAAAGCCCTTGCAGCACAAACCGCAGGCTATGCAATTCCAATCTTGCACGTATCTCCACGGAATAGGCAGCATAGACTGCATCGAGTAAAATGTTTCAGTAAATAGGTTTTAATAAACATAACTCAACTCGCAAATGAAGAATGCAGTCTTAATTACAACCATCTGTCTTTCTCTTGAAAATGCGCGTGCGCAAGAGGTTCTCCAATTTCGGTTGAACCCAAACGCACTGGGGCGCTCCGTCTTCGACAAAACTGATGTACATGTGTCTTCACAGAATCTAATATCTGGCATCTTAATATACCCCTTGTTTCGAGTCCACGCATATTCCCAACTAGATATATGTCCAATCAACAACCCAAACGCAGGGAGAAACCTCACATACAAATGTCGTTCATTTCACAAGAATTTCGTTGACAACAAAACTAAGGAAGACGGGTGGCAATGGGAACCGGCAGGTTCAAGGAAGACAAAGCCAAGCTTTCCATTTCGTTTAGCACGCTCAATATTTCTCGTCCCTGAGCCGTGAGTTCATAGGTCCTGCTAACTTTAAGCGCAAAAACCAGTTTTTTCTCCCTCAACCTGCTCAGATACTTGTACGTTCTGCGAAGGTTTATGCCCACTACCCTGGAAAGCGGACGAACAGAGATTCCAACTTGTGGAATCGCTTCGAAAACCCTTTTTTCGGTTGGCGACAACTTCATCTTTGGCTTGCCCTTTACCCTATGATAGAAAACATAGTCCATGCCGATGCTTTTGGCCATCAGCCCTCTGGCTCGAAGTCTCATCAAAATTCTTGAAAGGCTTTTCTGAGGCACCTTTTTTGCTAATTCGTTAAAGGTTTTAGGCTTGTCCAACTCTTTCAAAACAACTTCTTCATAGCAGCACGAGTGAAGAGGCAACAAGCTCAGCGGACCTTGTCCACCCAATATATCATGGATTCTCCTGCCGTAGAAGGTAGCCTTAAACAAGGCGCCCTCTTCTCTGACCAGTCCCACCTTGATCATTGGCTTGAGATAAGCCTCAAATATCGTCCGACGACTGTGGTGAAACCCACTCTCGCGAAGGGTTCGCTGCAGATCTTTAACGCTTCGGGAACCTTCACAGAGGGCATGCAGTGTTTTCCAACGCCTCTTGTTCTTCATAACATTCAAAAGCTGCCGCACATGGTTGTTCTCGCCCACGACTCGCCTCACCTCCAAGATTTCGTGCTTCACACGCCAGACATCGCAGCGTTCAACACAGACCATAGGCGAAGAAGTCTTACAATCCTTACAGTAACCTTCAGCTCGGCTTAACACTTCAGCTAAACTCACGGCTTGGCGCACCTTGCCCAACGGCTGATCTGAACCCATCTGGGTTAACATTCTTTTTTATTCCCCCAGCCAGATTCAGCGTATGTCAAAGGCTTGACATCCCGCCCCACGCCACCGCACAGGGAGAGAGGAGAAAGGAAAAACCTGAGAGTTGAATGGGTTTTCATTTGTCTCCTCGCCCATGACATACGTCATGTTCTATATGACGTCCGTCATGCTTATATAGGTTTCTGCACACTTCATTGCTCTAACAGTGATACCCATGATCATGCCGTGCGAAGTCGCCGTAAAATCCGTCGTCCCCTCCATCCGAGCCTTCGTGGCCAAAGAACTAACACAGTCGTACAATATGAAACAGAACGACGTCGCAGAACTCTTAGGCATAACCCAAACAGCAGTCAGCAAATACACAAGACAGGTGCGAGGCGCCGTCCTCAAGATCGATCAAACAAAAGAGATTCGTTCCATGATGGAAAAAATAGCCAAGGAACTTGCCAATCAAGAAATCACGCGGCAAGACTTAGTTATCAAATTCTGTGAAGTCTGCAAAACCGTTAGACAAAACGGAATAATGTGTCACCTTTGCAAGCGCTCAGACCCCACAATAGACGTGAAAACATGCCTTGTCTGCAAATCAGAGAGTTTCAACTGTGGAACCGCATAAGAAGTGAAACCCATTCTAGTTTAATCGTTCCTTCAGATCTCATACTAAAAATAAGCTAAAAAGCTGGTCAAGAAAGCTGTCAAGAAGACACTGGCAAAGTAAGCAACAACGGATATCACTATCGCCTTTTCCCACTTGATCTCGCTAGAAGCATGCACAGCTATAGCACCCAAAGCCACCAGCCAAAACTGAAAGACAAGACTAAGGTAGTTCACGGCTTGAGCCGCCAGTGTTGGACCCCACACATCATTAAAGGTCTGGTTGATCATGGCTATGTCCTCTGGTGTTTCAGAAGACCATATGCTCATCTGAAAATGGATTTCAGGAAGAGTCAAGACGAGCAGAGCGTTTATGGCAACGTAGATTACTAGAATGAAAAAAGCGTAGCCAACAGCGATGAAGAATGGACGCCACGGACCGCCCTTCTCCCTGAAAACCCTTATCATGAGGAGCAGAACACCCGCGTACATTATCCAGTTCAAGAGAAAGCTGAAGGCACTTTGAAACAACACTGAGACAAGATTCCTGCCAAAAAAGTCTGAATTAAGCAAACTGACAGGCTGGGTTTCGGTGTCTAAAAATATTTTCGAGGCTCTGCCATATTCTGCGGTTGCTGCAGCCAACAGGAAGAGGCCGCCGATTAGAAGGAGTCCTATTAAATTGGGGTTTTGGGTTATTTTTTTGAAAGCTTTAATCGGAGACACTAAGACCTCGAAGGGGTAGACCAGGGCTTTCAGTGTTTGACGCTCAGTCATCTTGCTTGGGGCTTCTCCTTCCTTTCCTTCTGGTTTTGTTAACTTGGTCACATCCCTAGTTTAAGTCTTCTGTAGGTCTCATAATCCACATACTCAATGTTTTTGTTCTGAGCCTGATGGTGGATAGTGAACCTTTGCCGACCCCTCTTTTCAACAATCTGGTCAGTTGCAATCAACGAGTAGGCGTCGCTTCCAGCGCCAGAGCCATAACTCACAATCAATATTCTATCGTTGGGCTTGGCTACGTCTAAGATAGCCGCCAACCCGATTGGCGACGAACCAGAATAAGTGTTGCCGAACTTTGCCACCTGCAAACCGGGCATAAACTGGTCTTCTTTGAAGCCTAGTTCTGTCGCCACTTTTATCGGGAAACTAAGGTTGGGTTGATGCGAAATAAAATAGTTCACGTCGCTGGGTTGAAGCCTCAGCTCATCCATAAGTTTTCTGGCAGCCTTAGAAATGTGTTTAAAGTATGCTGGCTCACCCGTGAATCTTCCTCCGTGTCTCGGATGGGGCTCCTGATCCCTTCTCCAGAAATCTGGCGTGTCAGACGTGCAGGAACACCAGCCTTCGATTTCCGCGATGACGTCGTTCATGCCAAATATGAAGGCGGAAGCGCCGTAGCCCACGAAGAAGTCGAGTTCACCTCCGATCTCGTCTCTTGGAGCGGCTTGAGAGTTGTCGGTTCCAATCACCAGCGTATAATGTTTGCGTACACTGGGATAATAAACAAGCGCGGCGGCATCCTTGAACATGCAGGTGGCTGCCTTGCACGCGAACTCTGTATCGACTGCGTCAACTGTTTGAACGCCCTCGGCTTTGTCTTCTTCACCTAGTTTCAAGACTTGAGCAACCTTTGAGGCTATGGGCTTGACGGCGTATGGATTGGATTCTGAACCCACGTAAACTTTGGCAACTAGCAAGGGATCAACGCCGGAATGTATCAGCGCTATTTTTCCTGCTTCCACCGCGGCTGTGATGGAGTCTTCGTCGACGAAGGGCACAGACCTCTCTATTGCTCCTTCTTTGATTCTGAACCTGGGAGTGTAGACTCCGTAGCCGACTATTCCAGGCGTTTCATACTCTTTCTTGGGCTTAACTATCTGATGCTCTTGATGCGGATAGTATTCCTCGGCGGGTGTGAAGGCTAATGAAATTGTGGGTATTATGTCACTCTGCTCCACTGCGTACCGTCTTCTGAATCGTGGAACAACCTCTTTTCCCTCAAAACTAGACACATCAATTTCTTGATCACCCAGCAAGCGGTCGGTTAATCTGCCTGGCACCCGCACCTTTCCGCTGTGAAACGAGACTATGCCGTAGATGTAGGCTCCGAGCTTGGTAAACTTGTTAGTCGGCTCTTTAACGAGTGTGCATACCTCGAGTTCGCCTTTATCGTAGAAGAAGTCGAGGTCCTCCATTTTTCCAAAGCTCTTTCTTCCACATGTTCCGCAGTAGTCGCGGGGGCGGAAGTATTCTTTGCCGCAGATGCCGCATCTGCTCCCTTTTAGGCGGTCTCCGATGTAGGAGACTCTTCTCTCTATGGGTTCGCTGCTCAATTAATCGCCTCTCCTCAGTATGTGGACGTAGGCTTTGGTTCCGAAGCCCTCGAGCTCCAAAACACAACCAAGCTGTAAATCTTTGTCTGTTTTCACCTGTCTTTCTCCTGCCTCTCCCCTGAGTTGTGTAATTATTTCAAAGATTTGGGCTCCGCCAGTGGCGCCCAACGGGTTTCCGTCGGCTTTGAGTCCACCGTCTGTGTTGACGAATAGTTCTTTTCCGTTGACTCTGTAGAACCCTTGAAAATCTTTGCAGCTTTCGTCGATGTCCTGCCAAGCCTTACCCTTACTTGAGAAGCCTAAATCCTCAAGAGAAACCATCTCCAGAAGAGTCGATTGATCGTAGAGTTCGGTGATTTGAATGTCACTTTCCTTTATGGCAGCCAGTTTTAAGGCGTTTTTCATGGCTATTGAGCTAGCCAAAAAGCCTGTTCTCTCTTGGCGTGCGGGAAACGTTACGAAGTCGGTTGCCGAGGCTGAGCCAGCCACGCATATTGTTGTGCTTGAGCGCTTTTTGGCAACGTCAAGGCTAGCCAGAATAAGAACCGCGGCGCCGTCTGAAACTGGAGCGAAGTCGTATAGTCCGAGGGGTTTGTGCGCTATCTTTCTTTCGTTCAAGACCTTGTCTAGGCTTATTTCTCGTTGGTACTGAGCGTAATCGTTCTTTAGGGCTTGCTTATGGTTTTTAACGGCTATCTGCGCCAAGGCTATGTTCAGTGTTTCCAACTGCTTACCCTTGACGCCGTGCTTTTTGATGTATTCTCTCAGCATTAGTTCATGGTTGGCTTCGGGCGTGCATCCAGCGTAGTAGCTCCATGGGTCTTCGAGAAGCATGAGGTCGTCTCGGATCTTGTCCCAGCGGTCAGTCATCTTCTCAACTCCGCCCACGAGAACGATATCATATCTGCCTGATTGAATAGCGTTGCAGGCATTAAGGAGAGCAGAGCTAAAAGAACGCGTCTTCTCCATGGGAACGTGTAACTCAGTGAGTTCAGAGAGAAAGCCCTCTTCAAGTCCTATCTTGTTGGTCAATTGCAGAAAGTAGTCGGCGATGTAAGCCGCGTCCAAGTTTTTTCGTTCTACGCCAGCCGAATGAGCCGCCTTGAGCCAAGCCTCTTCGATGAGTTTTTCAGGTTCTTTCTCGTAGTGTTCACCGAACTTGGTTCTGCCGACGCCGACTATGGCTGGGCATCGTTGCTGCAAAATTCACATTCCTTTCCTTATGTTACTTCTTCAAACCTTCCATATTTTCATGGACGAGTTTATTAAATGTTTAGGGTTTCTCTCTTATATGCTGAGAATCAACGTTAAATGGCGTCTTCAGCTATTAATTTAGTGTCAACATACTTGAGGCCACGGCTAATGGAAAGCGAGGAAGAGAAAGTCGCAAGCGTCTTGAAGGGCAACACCCTTCGGGTTTATTGGTTTTTGTTGAGGTCTTCGAACGGTCTTGTTGGAGCCAGGGAAACCCAGCGAGCGCTTAGTTTTTCCAGCCCAGCCTTGGCTGTCTATCACCTAGACAAGCTGGCGGAACTGGGCTTAGTGGAGAAGACAAACGGTGAATATCGCCTAGTGAAGGCTGTGAATGTGGGCGTTTTAAAGCAGTTTGTGAGATTCAGAACCTTTCTCTTCCCTCGCTACCTATTGTATGCGACCATGTTCACGACTCTGTTGGTCTTTTATCTCACACAGTTTAGGCGAATAGACTTCTACAGCGTCTTCGCCCTAATCCTTGCATTGCTTGCCAATGGAGTTATGTGGTACGAAACGGTTAAGGCGTGGAAACAGAAACCATAACAAAGAGTGGTTAAAAAGAAAAAAATGGGTGTTTACTTTAGTCGTCAGATATCACTGTTGCTTCAGCTTTCAGAACGGGTCGAAGGTTTCCACTGTGACTGATGGCTATCCAATCTGCGGTCATGTCAATCAAAACTATGGTGGTTTCATCTCTCTTTATCTCAAAGTGCACAATAATGTCGATGTGCCCCGATGGAACGTTTACAGGTTCCCATGCTATTTCCGAACCCTCGGGGTAAGTCACATTTGCCTCTACGATGCCGAGTCTAATTTTTGTGTAGTTTCCGATAGATATTTGGCTCACTGAAAGGTCTTTTACTGTGTCGTTGAGTGTTAACAAGTCCAGAGGCACGGTAGGCCCGTCTACAAACGGCAAGAGCACCCAAGTTTCTACGTCATCCTCAACTTTCTGCACTTCAACTCTGTCTATGGTTACGTTGAGATGTGTTATCGCCACAGGTGCATCAGTTAACTTTAGGATTAATGTGCCCTTGTCTGAGACCATGCTTGGCAGCCTTAAGCTTGGGAAACGTAAGCCTCCTGCCACAACTCCAGCGATTATTAGCACAGCCACTAGAATGCCCGCAGCGGCAAAGATGCCTATGTCTCGAATTTCATCTGCCATTTTCTCGTTCTCACCTACCCTCAAGACCTATGCGACCGTCTGATTTAATGCAACACTTTTGAACATCATGGTTCAAAAACTTGAACAATACATCTGATACAAAGAATAATAATAAAGAAAAAATGGGGGGTTGGCCAGGGCTCTTAGCGGCTCTGACTTGCCCCGACCACGTTTATTGGGGTTTTTCTCTTCCACTTGACGACGTAGACGATGATAGCCACGATTGACACTGCACCTACTAGTACAGCAGCCAACTCCGACGTGAACAACGGAAGCACATACTTTCCGACAACCGTGGGCGCCACCTGATCTATACCCGATGGAGTCTGCACCCTGTACTGAGGAGTCGTCTCCACACCTGGAACATCAACTCCTATGCTCGGGTCATGCTCCAGTGTGCCGTTGCCGAAGTATGGATACCCTATGAACAAGCGCATGTGGGCGCCAGCTGCAATGTAGGCTGCTTTCACGGGCACCATTTTAGCGTTGCCAACTGTGGGAAAATCTTTCACCTTAGCCGAGGACACGAATTTGAAGAATCCTAGTAGCGTTTTGGTTTCGTTGGCAAACCTCAGCCTTATAATTGGTCGGTCGATTTCGAGGGGCTTCTCTTCGCCGGTGATTGTCATGTTTGGTCGTATGTCTTGGTGGATGTCTTCGACTTCCATGTGGGTTGCCGTGGAGTGTTGCTCGATTTCTTCAGGCTCTTCTTCAGCGATGAGAAGTCGGGTTATGTTTATGGATGCCAGGTTGACCCACAAAGCTAGTCGTGTCTTGCCCTGGGGCACCTCGATGTCTATCCCTTGGTCTCTCAAGTATTCTATTAATGCCTTGATTGAATCAATGTTCCAAACCCACTTGTTGACCACAAAGTCCATCTTCATTTCACCACGGTTGACTGTGTACTTATAGCCGGTGTTAGGGTCGGTCTCTTCCACCGTGGTGTTGTAGAATCGAACTCGAATCATTATGTTATTCTCGGCGAATTGGAATCCAGGCTCCCATACATCTTCAAGCTTGAAGGCGAAGGCTACACCCACAATCTTATCATCTTTAGTGATGTTGTGGATTTCGCTCAGACTCCATCTAGCAGCTTCGAAGGGGAAGAAAGGTGTGTGCCATGTATCGCTGATCTGCACCATTATTTGCCAGAGGAGCTCCAATCTCCATCTGTACATTTGACCCATCTCCATCAATTCCTGCTCTTTTGGTGCCATGTACATCTTTTCGAATCTTTCATGCAATGCTTCGCGAATCCGGCTGTAGTATTCTGGCTTTGGGGGCAGAAGTGGATGTTCGAAGGCGAAGTATTCGATTAAGCCTTGGTACTTGACGATGTAGATTTGGTCTAGTTTACCCGTGTACCACCAGATGAACATGGGTTTCTGTCCGCCACGGGGAAAGAGCACTGTTATAATGTCGGTTTCCAGTCGGTACCAGTTTTCTATGGGAACGATTTCAAAGTCATCGTTTTCATCATCCTCTGAAGCCAAAGTTGGTTGTGCAATCAGTGGAACAGCTAAAGAAATAAATAGAATCGCTAAAGCCGCCGTTGCAATCGAATTTCTCTTCATTTTCAAGTTTTTTCACCTTTTTTCTCTAACCTTGAAAACATGCTTGGAGAGTGTGGCTTCATCGTTTGTTGGTTCGCGCACGTGACCGCGCGTTACCGAGAGAGAGAAAGGAGAGATGCGTAACGGCCTATGAGAGGAGAAACAGCGCAGCCACGTGTGCTTGGCCCCTCTATCCATGTGGGCTCTCAACCTCACCACGCTCTCTCAGCGATTTTTCTCTTTGTTTTCAAGGTTTTTCAACAAAAGATACTTAGAAAAAGGTTCTTTTAACTGAATCGTTTCGAGAAACCTAGAACTTCTCCTTAGAACTGTTCTAGAAACCTAGAACTTTAGGTTATACGCCCCTGCAATATTAGAAAGACGATGTTGAGGTACAAGATAATGAGGCTAACTATGATTGATCGGTCTAGACGCAGTCCTTTCCCAAACGAGAACGCTGACGAAAGGAGAAGCAGCGTCCAGACTTGAAGGATAAGCAGCGCATAACGGGACATCCAAGCAAGGTCTGCTGGAATCATCATGTAAACGTAGGGAAAGAGCGCTAGTGGCAGCGCTGATACGCCGATACAGGCGAAGAGTTGTAGGTCGCCGCCGGTTCTTCGAAACAAAACATAGATGATGGCATCAGCGAGCAGAAACAACCCTACCCAGTAGAAGAGAAACATTAGAACCGTGCCTTCAAAGGTTAAGGAGGAGTGAAAATAGAAGAAAAACACGGGTTCCTGTTTCGCCAAAGCCGAGCCCACGGAGCCCAAGACTAGGGCGATTACACTCAATGGCAAGAAAATCTCCAAGCTGGCGGTTTTGGCAAAAACTGGTGATAGAAATAGCCATCGTCCCACTCGATGGCTTAAAGCTTCGCTTCCTACCTTCAACGCTGGCGAAACATCGCCTTCCTTCCATGAGTGATACAATAGCTGTCCACGTTCGTTTAAAGCGTATTTTCGGCTCTTGTCTTGGGAAAGAAAGTCTGAGAGCATATCGAGGTGATAGTAAACTGTGCCCACGCCTAACCCAAGACTGGAACGCAACTCTTTGAAGCCACACTTGCCCTGCTCCCCCAAGATTTCAATTATCTTGCGGCGGGCTGGGTCACGAAGCAAGGTGTGGTATCGAGACGCCTCATCCTTGGACATGGCATTCCTCTTCAGCTTAAAGCGCATACGAAGCAATATTTCTATTCAATGACAAATTCTCACTTAAGAATCTTAACCGCCAAATGTTTTTCCACATTCTTTGTCCTCGTGTAAAAATGCAAAAAAGTAACTGCAGAATTGTATATCAAAATTTGTAACATTATGGCTTACGACCCAAATTTGTTCTAGAGTTTAACACCGTAGCTCTTTATTTCAGAGTGAAAAGCAAATATACGTTGACAATTAAAACTGAACTCATCAACATGAGAGAGAGTAAAATGAGAAGACCAATCCTGAATCTCGCAGTGTTCGTCATAGTCTTAACATTGACCTTTTCCTTCGTAGCAGTGATACCAGCCAAAAGCCAGAACACAGAACAAATAATAGACAAACTGAGACAACTCCGCGGCAAGGTCGAAGGTGAACATCCATCACTGGCAAACAAGGTCAACGCCACTATTCATCAAATTGAAGCAGGAGCCTTCAACGGTGCACTGCACAAGCTAGTCAACGACGTGAACAAAACCGTCACAAAGTGGGTGGACAACCCCTCAGAACTCTACGAACTAATAAAGGAAATCATTGACCTCATCAAGGGAGTTACGCCTCCGCCTCCTCCGACACCTGATTTCGAGATTTCTGCCGCTGACTCAGACTTGGAGATTGAGCGAGGCGAAGAGGACACAACAACCATAACAGTGACATCGCTCCACGGGTTCAATATGCCTGTTGCGCTAACAGCCGAATTGGACCCTGAAACTGATGTAACCTTCGAATTCAATCCATCCACAGTCACTCCCACACCAGAAGGCACAGATTCTACACTGACCATTAAGGTTGCCTCTACGGCTGAACTGGGCGAATACGAGATAACTGTAACCGGAACCAGCGGCACAAAAGAGGACAGCGTGGAAATCGACTTAACAATAACAGGCGTACCCGTAGAAGAGGACACAACACCTCCAGACATAGTAAGCGTGCTTAGAATACCTGAAGAGCCTACTTACAACCAGAGCGTGACTGTTAAAGCCTTGGTCACAGACGCCGAAAGCGGAGTAAACAAATCTCGAGTCATATTGGGTTATTCTGGCAGTTCATGGACAAATGTAACAATGACGTTCACAGAAGGACTGTTCAACACAAACATTACAGCGTTTCCTTTCAACACGGCAGTGCAGTATAGAGTGTACGCCTCTGACAACGCAGGCAACTGGAACGCATCTAAAGTTTACTCGTACATCACCACTGACCCATACGGACCGCTTGTTAGAATCGGAAATCCAGGTCAAGGAAGCTACTTGAGGGGCAAGGTTAAGATCACCGTTTTCTTTCACGACGACAACTTTGAAAGAGCCAAACTATTGATAAACGAGACACCAAAGGCTCTTTGGACTTCCCCAGGCGAACAAACGTTTGACTGGGATACGACAAACTATCAAGACGGCCCTTACGATGTCAAGTTGAGCGTGCTAGACAAGGCTGGGAATGTCGCTGAAAAGACTATCAGGGCTACTGTGGACAACACATTACCCTCGGCTGTAATCGACGAGCCAGCATCGGGAAGCTTTCTCCGGCTCTCTGTGCTTATCAAGGTGACCGCTAGCGACACTAACTTCGATAGAATGGAGGTCCAAATCGACAGCAAACGGGTCAAGATGTGGACTAATGGCGGAAGCGAGGTTCTTGAGTGGAACACACGCAAGGATTCAGACGGGGTTCACAACGTCTCACTGACTGTTGTCGACAAGGCTGGAAACAGTCGAGAAGTATCGGTGATAGTAACAGTGGACAACACGCCGCCAGTTATCGGCACTCCAACATGGTCGCCCGAAGAGCCAGGTGCCAACGAGATGATAACAATAAACGTGACAGTGAGCGAACCAACGTTTGGCAGCGGTGTCCAAAACGTCACTCTGCTCTTCAAGAACAAGACGATAACCGAGTGGCAAAGCATCCCAATGACTCTCAAAGGCGGAAACTGGACCGTTAGCCTAGCCAACCAAAGCGACACCTTGTTCACGTTTGTCATCAAAGCCTTCGACAAAGCAGGAAACATGGCTGACAGCGTGGAGCAAGAATTCAAGGTTGCAGCGCCTGCTGGCGTTTCATTGGCTTGGATATTAGCAGCAATCGCAGCCATCGGAGCCGGAAGCGGAGGCGGCGTCTACTACTGGAGACGGAGACGAAAAAGGCTTAGCAGCGCCTTGGGTACGTAGCACTGACATCAACCCTAACCTCAACCAGCTTCCTTTGTCCCAACACTAACACCCTTAGAAGAGCCCTTATACGCACAGTTTCCAGCGGTGCATAGGTTCATAGACCATGTCAGCATTAAGGCACTTAAAGCGCCTATCTTTTCCCTCTTTTTTGTTGTTTAGTAGGATGATATTTCCTTTCAAAGAATATTGCGTCAACGCAAAGAATCCATTTAAGGAAAGGCTCTGTCTTAACATTAGGGAGAAGACCGTTCATGGTTCAGAGAGGGGGAAGGGAGAAAAGGCTTTACTGGTTATTCCTCCTACCCCTTGCCCTAGCATCGGTTGTTTGGCTCCTGTACCCCCTATTAGCCGATTTTATCACTGGTCGCGTCTTGGGCTACGTGCAACCCCCCCAACCCGCGCCTTTGATTTGGAGTCTACCCCTCTGGTTCTTCTACACATGGTTTACTTTCTTCTCCATCGGCGTAGGCGGCTTCATAGTAGTAGCTGCCTGGATCTGGAAGCGTCGAGAACCACCCAAGATGAGACGCGTCTACCCAATGGTCTCATTTGTTGTCCCCGCCTACAACGAGGAGAAAACTATTATGCGCTGCATCAACAGCCTCTTCAAATGCGGCGTCAACTATCGTGGACCAAGCGAAATCATAGTTGTAGACGACGGCAGCACAGACAACACCTACGAAGTGGCTTGGTCAACGATAAACTCCAAGCAACGAGAATTATGGCAGATACGAGCCAAGGTTGTGAGGCACATGGCAAACCTGGGAAAGGCTGAGGCACTTAGAACAGGTGTCAACAAAGCCATGGGCGAGTTCGTTGCCACCGTGGACGCTGACACATTCTGGGATTCCATGGCGCTCACTGAACTTATCGATTACATGTGCGCCTCTAAAGCCACAGCTGTGAGCGGGTACATCCACCCTTCAGATGGCCTCAATGAACGCAGCCTGTACATTGTTCTGCAGCAGCTGGAGTACAGTCAAGGGTTGGGTATTCTGAGGCGAGCGCAGGCATTAGTGGATGCCGTTCCAGTCGTGCCTGGTCCTATGGGTTTGTTCAGGGTTGAGGTCTTGCGTGATATGCTAAACGAGTGGCGAGTGAAATCTGTGACTGAGGATTTGGAGTTGACGCTCCGGATGCAGAAGAGGCGGATGAAAATCGGATACGATGATGATGCTCGGAGCAGCACGGTTGCGCCTTCTTCGTTCTGGGGTTTTTGGCGTCAACGTGAACGTTGGTCGTTCGGTTGGTTGCACAACATGCTCGGTGTTCACCGTGATTTGTTGTGGGACAAGCGTTGGTTAAGCTTGCTTCTTTGGTATGTTCTCGTGCCTGGTTACGTGGGAGCCGCTGTGGAACTGTTCGCTCTGTTCAGCATTCCCTTTTTCTTTTGGTTTGCACCCGACAGAACATTGTTTGTTTGGAACCTGCTGATGTATTTATTCTTGGTGTTGACTGTGGGTGTGGTTCAGCAGGCTTTAGCCTTGAAGTTTGCGTACAATCAGTATAATCATAAGCGCTTGCTTTTTTTCACGCCGCTTTATTATTTGTTGAGGTTGATCAACGTCTGCGCCAACTTCACAACTCTAATTCAATACAGCGTTTGGGGCAGAAAAGGAACGTGGCACAGAAAAGTGTAGGTGACGTGCCTTCTTGAATGGTTTTGCGAAGGATAAAGAAGAGTGTATGTGAGGCGTGTTTAGTAGAGGCTTGGTGGGAGCAGCTTGGCGTTTGTCCTTGCTTCTTCGATTATTGGTAGAACAGCCTTGAGTTCCCTGAAGTATTTGAGCACTGTTATGCCACGTTCGGTTATGGCGTAAACGATACGTTTCTTGCCCACGGTCTTCTCTTCGACTAGGTTTTGCGCGATCAAAAAGTCTAGGTATTCTTTTAACACGCTGCAGTTGACGTTCGCCTTATACATGATATGCGTCAGCTTTAGCGGGCCGTTTCGGGCTAAAACCTTGAGGATGTCAACATACATTTCCAGTTTGGATCTGCGCAAAGTTTAGATTCCACCTATTTAGCTTATTTTTTTGTTTTATTTACCTATTTAGGCTTTATGGATTCAAACTACGTTTTGTGCGGGTGTACCGCCTTCTTTTAGCTTGGATTTTGACGAACAGGCTTATTCTGTTGAGGAAAGCTGTTACGATGTCGTCTGCCAGAGCTGATTGCAGGTCTTCGCTGAGCCTTTTCATTTCGTCTCCGAAGACTTCCCTTATTCTGCTTTCAAGGTATGAGCGTTGAATGGTTTCTTCAGACGGAGACTCGGTGGTTGTGGTTCTCTGCAAGTTTGGTCATGCTCCTTTGTCTTTAAGCCATGTTAAACATGGTTTGCATTTAACTAATTTATGAATCCAGAATACACATCTGCCTAATTCAATCATGCTTCTCAGCCAACAAATGTTTACTCAGGTTTCGCAGCTCATCAACAAGGCTTCTTAAACGATCCATCTCTTCCCTAAACTCTTCGCCCTTCAGCCTCATTCTCGAATTAATCCTTCTGTAAACTTCTCTTCGCCAGGTTTCTGCAGCCAACGACCTAACGAAAGTCACGAAGCTTTCTCCCTCAGCCTCTTAGTTACGAATTGCGAAGTGGAGAGTGAGCCAAACTTCATCGTTTGTTGGTTTGCCACACATGACAGCGCCCAGCCGAGAGAGAGAAAGGAGAAGACGGCTCACAAAACACATAACAAGCGCCGACACGCATGCACAAACCCCTCGACCCTTAAGGGTTCTCAACCTCAGCCTCACTCTCACATCGCAAGACACAATAAACAATATAAACGCTCAAATAAAAACCTTCTTAATTCATGATGAAGTTGGGGAAACACAGATTGCCCATGATCAGGCTAGTCTCTTAGACTTTTCTTAAAGTTCTTAAGTCTATGTTTTCATAAAATAAATTATTGGTAGTTATTCATGAGGAGACGAATTCTTTCTTCTGGAATGCTAGCCTTTGTGTTAATCTCTATTGGTATATCGGTTTTTATTATCAATGGTTCGACTTGGAAAAACGGAGGCAATAGCGCTGACCCGTCTAACCCAGACTACGGAACACACGACTGGATTGCACAGCACGCTTTAGACTGGTTGCCTGCTAATGAAAAACAGTACATTTTGGACAATCTTGCGACTTACCTTTATGGTACAGAGTTGCCCGACAACAATCAGGCGACAGACGGTATCGGCGACACTTTTAAGCATCATGTTTACTACTGGTCTAATGGAAGCTTACAGGATGATGCCGCAGCAGACCGAGCATCTGAGGAATACTACAACACTCTAAACTTTCTTAAGGCTAAAGACTACACAAACGCCGCAAAAAACGCTGGAATTATGAGCCACTACATTGTGGACATGGCGGTTTTTGGTCACGTGATGGGTTCAAGCACGGATTGGGGAACTGAAATGCACCACAGCGACTATGAAACATACGTCAATAATCGAACTTCAAGCTATGTTGCAGAGTTTAATTCCTACCTTTCTTTTGATGGCAGCCTTGCGACGATTTCCGCATATGACACTGCCAAAAACCTCGCTTTCGACACTACGTTTGATGTTGATGGAGACTTGACTTGCGTCTGGATGAACCAAAACTACGACTGGAACAACCCAACCTTCAAGAACCGAGCAGGCGAATCCCTCAACCTCGCTGTGAATTATCTGGCAGATGTCTTACACACCCTTTATTTAGAGGCTACACTCCCACCTTGGGGTGACTGGAAGCATTACCATAACTATACCGAAATTGTTAGTACACTTCAATACCTGAACAGCACGTATCCAACCATCATCGGAGTCTTCTCAGTTGGAAAGAGTTGGCAAAACCAAGACATCTATGGTATTAGGTTAACAAATGAGAATATGACTCACCCGAAGCCAAAGGTGTTCTTCGTTGGCTATCATCACGCGCGCGAGCCTATCAGTGCAGAACTACCCTTGTACTTCCTTGTGGAAACAGCAGAAGACTACGGTACAAACACAACAATAACCCGCATGTTAGATTACGCTGAAATCTACGTAATTGTGGCATTAAATGTTGACGCTTTCGATGTTGCCAAACAAAATGAGTGGCAACGAAAAAATGTGCACCCGTTTAACGAAGATGAAGACAGCCTCCTTGACGAAGACCCACCCGATGACGAAGACAAAGATGGCTACATAGAATATCTTTGGAAAAGGGAAGGCGTCTCGCGCGTGTTCATTAGATGGGAAGGCGTAGACGATGATGGCGATGGACAGCTGAATGAAGATTGGGTTGGCGGCGTCGACTTAAACAGAAACTATGGTTACCAGTGGAACGCCACAGTTCAAAGCGGCAGTCCTGATCCGAAAGACGAAGCCTACAGAGGACCAGAACCATTCTCAGAACCAGAAACAAAAGCCCTAAGAGATTTTGCAATGCAGCACGATTTCAAATATGCAATAAGCCTTCACTCGGGCGCAGAAATCATAGTTTATCCATGGGGACACACTACTGCACCAGCCCCACATGACCAGATTTTTAGAGAGGTTGCCTCAAACCTATCGGCCTTAGTTGGCGCAACATACGGACAAGAAGGAGCCTGGTACACAACCTCTGGTAATTGGGACGACTGGATGTACGGCAACAGAAGCACATTCGCCCTCACATGTGAAATCTATACCAACACCAGCGCTTGGCAACGCGAACCCGGCCCATACCCAGACTCATGGTGGGAAAGAGGTGTCCTCCAAGCGTTCAGCCCAAACCCTAGCGACATCGAAATTGTGATCAAGAGATGGCTGCCTGTCTTTACGTACATCACGAACAGAGCAATAATCGAATCAGATACGACTCCACCGACCACTACAGCTGATTATGATGGTTCGTGGCGAAAGACAGACTTCACCATATCCCTCAGTGCCACTGATGATTTTAGCGGAGTCGCAGAAACTTACTATAAGATTAGCGATGGCTCTACAAAAACCGTAAGCGCTGACGGTCAACCGTTTATCGCTGCAGAGGGCGCCAACAACACATTAGAATACTGGAGTCTAGACAACTTTGGTAGTGAGGAAACCCCCCATAAAGTCTTAACTGAAATAAAGCTGGACAAGACTGCACCCTCAGGCTCCGTCGCAATCAACAATGACGCTTCATATGTAAATTCAGCTTCAGTGACATTAACGTTAACAGCAACAGACGCCCTATCAGGCGTAGGTCAAATTAGATTCAGCCACGACAACTCCACGTGGACAGCTTGGGAAACATACTCCTTTTCAAAGATTTGGACTCTAACAACAGGAGACGAAACAAAAACAGTGTATGCTCAGCTTAAGGACAAAGCCGGGCTCCTCTCTCAGCCCAACTTCGACACAATAATATTAGACACAACAGCCCCAACCCTGCTGATAACCTCTCCAAGCCCCGGCTATCAAATAAGGTCGTCTCAAGTAGCCATAACATGGGCTGGCTCAGACGAGACCTCTGGCATAAGCCACTACGAAATCAAGCTAAACGACGGCGCATGGATCAACGTAGGAACCAACACAACTCACACCTTTACGGAACTGGGAGACGGAGGCCATACAATCGATGTGAAGGCCAATGATGCAGCAGGAAACTCCAAACTAGACACAATCAACTTCACCGTAAACACAAGCCCACTACTAGGACCCGGCTACATCGAAGAAACAGCGATCACGACGACCATCATAATAGCCGCCATCGGAATCACACTATACATCCTCAAAAGCAAAAAACACAAACCAAACCCAAACAGACCATTGCCATTCCAGAAAGACGACCCCAAAAAGAAAAGCTTCTGAACCACAACAAACCCGTCTCAACTTCTCTGAACAAACATATTTGGAGCCTATTTGGATCCAAATAGAGGGCGTAGGCTACCCGTGCGCACACACAAACACAAAATCAATCTCGCATCAGTCTCAAAGCAGTTCGCTGAGCCTTCCGCATAACCTCCCCTTCATTCAACGTCCTCACTCCACGCTTCTCCATGAGTATCCTCCCATCAACAATCACCGTGTCCACATCACTCCCACGCGCACAATACACCAAAGCAGTATAAACATCGTGCCTAGGAACAAGATGAGGCTCATCAAAATCCACAAGAATAACATCAGCCCTCTTACCAACCTCAACCGAACCCACCGCCCTATCAAGCCCCAACGCCCTCGCTCCATCAATAGTAGCCATACGCAGAACAGCCTCAGCCGACAAAACCGCTGGGTCTTTAAGCAAGACCTTCTGCAACAACGCCGCCGCCTTCATGCTCTCAAACACATCCAAAGAATTGTTACTCGCCGGCCCATCCGTGCCGATGCCAACAGTCACGCCCAACCTCAATAACTCATCAATCTTAGGCGCACCCATCCCCAACTTCATATTGGCAACAGGGTTGTACGCCACACAAACCCCGCGATCAGCCAAAAGACGCATCTCCTCATCTGACAAGTAAATACAATGCGCCGCCAAAATGTTCAAACCCCTCAAAAAACCGATACGCTCAAGCAACTCCACCTCACAAAGCCCATACCTCGACCTCAAAGACCTCGCAGTCTCAGCTGACTCAGCCAAGTGAATGTGAACTCCCACACCTAACCTAGAGGCGGCCTCCCGAACCCGCCTCAGAAGCCTCGGACTACACGAGTAGAGAGCGTGTGGACCCAACCGGGCTTTTACTCTACCATCAGCAAAGCCATTGAACCCCTTAACAAAGCCCACAGCATCTCTTAACATCCTCTCACCCCTACGAGCATCCCCAGCCTCGAAAATCCCAGGCGCCAAAACCGCTCTCAGCCCAGCCTTTTCAACAGCTCTGGCAATCACGTCTTCATGAAAATACATGTCAGCAAAGCACGTGGTGCCGCCCTTAATCATTTCTAAACAGCCCAGCAAAGCGCCATCAAAAACGTCACTTGCCTTCAGTTTTGCCTCAAGCGGCCATATAGTTTCTCGCAGCCACTTTTCCAACGGTTTGTCTTCGGCTACTCCTCGAAACAGCGTCATAGCCACGTGGGTGTGACAGTTCACCAGACCCGGAAGCGCCACTTTACCCTGGCCGTTTATAGTTTCCTCGGCCTTGATCGACGGTGGCGCTCTTCTCTTTTCGCCAACGTCAACTATTTGCCCGTTTTCTATGGTTATGAAGCCTTTCTCTATAATGGGCTGTTTCTGGTCCATTGTAATTATGGTGCAATCATGAATTAGAATGTCGACTTCTTTCAAGCAGAACACCTGCAACCGAAAGGCTATTTGTATCAGCAGTTTAATTATATAAAACCCAGGAAACTGCTTCCAGAGGGGCACCGCTCTTTTTTTGGTGGTAATCGTCCATCCCATGCACGGAGATCGCTTTTTAAGAAGGTTGTGTTCTAGTACCGAATGTTTTTGTCGTTGCCGAGGTTTCCGTTATGGGTTTTCTTGTTGTTGGCCAAACCGTTAACGGTTAGGTTGTTTCCGTTGAACGGTATCTTGCCCGTTCCTATCCCCAGCTTGCGGTAGATGTGGGTCAACGACTCCTCGGTGCAGTTGAGTAGGTCGCTGCCTTGGTCAGTGATGCTGTATACCTTACGCGGTCTGTCGTTCTCTAGGTCCCAGTGGCTCTTGATGTATCCATTTTCTTCCATGACTGAAAGCAACGGATAAATTGTGCTGGGACCGAAGTATACGCCGAAGTTCTTGCGGAGGCTGGCGATTATCTGGTATCCGTGCATGGGATGGGCTTTCAAAAACTGCAGGACCACGAGGTCAAGGAGGCCCCTCATCAACTTCATCTGAACCTCCCTTGCTTTTGGTCCCATCTTGTTTTTTCCTCTTTTATTGTTGATTTGTTCTACTGTTGTTGCGTCGTACGCGTATACAATATGTCTATTTTTAGACATATTCAATCTCTATAAGCGGCATACGATGATATAAATGTTCGCACATAAACAGGTCATATCTACGCATAAAATCCATGAAAAACACGCATAACCAAATAAGCGAAGCCACCACAAATATGTACTAAAACAGACCGACCAGGTATACAAAAATGGAAAACCAGGAGTCGGTTGAACTTTTCACACATCAAATAGAACGGCGATTCGTCAAGAGCTTTCTCGACATGCTCATACTACGCATGGTAGAAGCCCAACCTACTTGGGGCTACGACATTATCAAGGAAACAGAGTCAGCATACAAAGTCAAACTAAGACACGGAGCCATCTACCCCATGTTAAACAAACTAGAGAAAAAAGGACTTCTGAGAAGCAGGAAAGAACTGAAAAAAGGACGTATGCGAAAGGTCTACGAGATCACCCAAGCAGGAAGGCGAGCTTTGCACGCCTGCCAAGATTTCTTGAAGCAACAGGCATCCTAATATAATATTCGAAGTGAGGAGTGAAGAAAACGAAAAGAAAAATGGCTCAACCCGAAGATCCTATCAAGCGGATTCAAAGGATATTTAGACAACGAGGTGCCAAAGCCTTAGAAGCAGCCCAAAAACAAATTTTGTTGGAGAACATTGAATCCATTGAAGTTCGAAAGGCTTTGACCTACTTTATGACGAAATATTGGCTGGACACGACTAGACCAGCTTTACTTTCATTGATCTGCGAAGCTGTTGGAGGGAAATCAGAAGTAACCATGCCAATTGCGGTCTCTTCGATTTTGACAAGTGGCGCGGTTGACATACATGATGACATCATTGATGGGTCGAAGATTAAGGAAGCAGGTCCCACCGTTTTAGGGAAGTTTGGCAGAGATATAGCATTGCTTGCCGGTGACGCCCTCCTTTTCAAAGGTCTCATCCTTCTTTTTCAAGCGGTTGACAGGGGAATTTCCTTAGAGAAACTCTCTCAAATCTTAGAGATTACAAAGAGAACTTTTTTTGACCTTGGAGATGCGGAGGCCCTTGAGCTTCATTTTCGACGAAGAATCGACATAACTCCTGAAGAATACCTTCATGTGTTGGAAAAGAAGGCAGCAATAGTTGAAGGCTACACGCAAATAGGTGCGATCCTTGGAGGCGGCTCCAAAAAAGAGATAAAAGATTTGGGCGAGTACGGCAATGCCTTAGGCATTCTTATCATGTTAAGAGACGACTTGATCGACTTGATCGACATTGAAGAGACTAGGCACAGGATTGAAAAGGAATCTCTACCATTACCCATAATTTACGCATTACAGAATCCCAAGACCAGATCCGCGATTGCACCTTTCCTTTTCAAGAGAACAATAACAAAAAAGGATGCAAAGTTGATAGTACAGAGCACACATGAAGCAGGCGGAACAAGGCGTTGTCAAGAACTTATGCAGAGGCTAGCTAAAGAAGCTTACACATACTTAAAAGAAGTAAAATACAATAAAGCAGACTTAGAACTTCTGATTCGTGCGGTGATATCACTTTAAAGAAGGAGGGATTTAGTGCCATATGAGTCTAATAGGTATTGCGGGTTTTTTCTTCAAGAGCCTCCACCTTGTATGTGTATATATGCCCCACAAATATGCTTAAAAGAATTGTTGTACACGTCTACAAATCTCTTTTACAACTTTAGTCTTGTAATAGATACAGAATCTATATTTTCCATACAAAATTTTCAATTACTTCATTATTCTAAGAACACCTAGAGCTGTGCGCCACATGCTCAAAAAGCGTTGGTTCGACACGTTAGGAATTACTCGACGAGGTTTTTTCACAGTCTTCATTTTGCTTGTCAATACTTTCACATGGTTTTACATTACGCTTCTAGTCATTGATGGCTTTCTGAAGGCTTTTAACTTGACGAGCACAGAAGCTCTCGCAATCTGGGTGACATACTATGGGGCAGTCATAGCCTCTAGCGTGGTTGGTTCTGTCCTTTCTAACATCCGTAGGCTCCCATTTCTTTATGCATGGTTGATTCTAGGAACTGTCTCATCATTATTGCCAGCTCTGCTTAACGTTGCACTACATGTCTGGAGCTTTGCCTTAGGTTTTTCTTTGGGGATAGGCATGCCCATATGCTTGGCTTATTTCGCTGACCATTCGACGGTTGAGAATCGAGGCCGCATGAGTGGGATAATATTCATCACATTCAATCTAAGCGCAGCCTTTCTGGCCGTCGCCTTCAACTTGTTTGATTTAACAGCTGTTTCAGTTCTCTTTGCGATTTGGAGAGGAGCAGGATTACTTTTATTCATCCTACTCAAACCTGAAGACACCATTTCTTCTGAAAAAAAGAAGAACGTTTCTTTTGCAGGAGTTCTAAAGGATAAATCATTGCGCTTTTTTCTTATTCCTTGGATCATGTTTCTCTTGATAGATCGTTTTGAATGGCCTGTTTTGGATAGTTACCTAAGAAGCCCACCTCTTGATTCAGTAGCTATCATATGGCCTATAATTGGCAGTTTTTCTGCATTTTTTGGTGGGTTACTATCTGATCGGATAGGAAGGAAAAGAGTAGTGATAGGTGGTTTTGTCGCATTGGGACTTGCCTATGCCGTCATAGGAATCGCTCCTAATATGCTAATTTCTTGGTATTTCTATATAGCTGTCGACGGCGTTGCTTGGGGAATGTTATTTGTAACTTTCTTACTAACATTATGGGGCGATTTATCACAGTTTAGTAGCAGAGAGAAATACTACGTCATCGGCGGCACGCCGTTCTATTTCACCAGCATCATTGGGTCCTTCTTAACTTTCAACGTTGTGCAAATTCCCGCATACACCGCCTTTTCTCTAGCGAGCCTTTTCCTCTTCATAGCTGTTCTGCCACTGCTGTATGCACCCGAAACCCTGCCTGAGAAGAAGATCGAACTCAGACGACTCAAAGGATATATTGGACAAGCCAAGAAGCTAACCGAAAAATATGCAAAGAACAGCAGTCGCAAAAGCTAGTCTGATAACCCTCCTAAACCTTCACCCTCGACCCACAAGTCTTTCAAATAATTCATTCCATATCTGGAGCCTAATAGAACCCAGATAGACAGTCTAGACCCCTCTACCCGTCTCTCTCTGTCCCCATCTATCAACCTGCCTATTCGGAGCCTAAAAGAGGAGGAATATCTAACTAAGCGCGCACACATATTAGAAAACGATGCAGAATCAAATTCTCAACATAGCCTCAGCTAAATAGAAGCGCGATCTACACAACAAAAAACATAACAAACATGATTATTAATGAAACACTTCCAATTCAAAGAATTAATTTTAAGCGACAACTAAAGGTTTTCTATGGATGCCGCAACCCGATCTAAAGTTTTAACGAACGGGTGTTCCGGATTTTCGGTTGCAAACACCTTGGTTCCGCCTTCTCGTAAAATGTCACAGAAGCACGGTATCATTTCCACCAAAGGAAGCTTGTAACTGTTCATGAGTTGTTTGGCCAAGTCCGAGCGTTGCGTTTTTGAGGATAGAACCTCCGTTAACACTTTGTTCATTATCAGCCCCGTTTTCTTTTCAAAGAGATCGTAGAGTTCATCAATCATTCTTTGAGTGCCCCTTATATCGGATATGTCCGTGCCTGACACTACCAAGGCGACGTCAGCACTTACAATGGCGTTTATAGACGAGTATTGAAGCCCCGGGCTAGTGTCAAAGATCACATAGTCTAACTGCATGTCGTTGAGAAGTGAAGTCTTTAGAGAAAGAAGCCTGCCCAAAGCTTTCATCTCCCATTTTCTATCCTTCGCTGTCATCTCACGAATAGCCTCCGTGCTAGGATTCGCAAACCCAACAAGAAGCTTGCCCCTCTTAACATGCGTTTGAGAAAAATCTCTCAAGGTTTTCTTTATCTCACAAACGCCATTAAGATAATCATTGAGCCAATACTCATTGTTGTGCACCTTAAAAACAGCTTGAAGGCTGGGAGCCCTGAAGTCAAGGTCTAACAAGCAGACACTCTTACCTTGATTAGCATACAACGCGGCTAGGTTGACAGCGAGAAGCGTCTTGCCAGTTCCACCCTTATACGAATGGATAGCTACGATTTTTCCCAAGTTTTGTTCGCCTCCTTTTCCTCTCGCTCCCTATCCACGTAGAAGTACGCCTTTCGCCCCCGTCTCTCCTTTTTCACGTAACCCATCAACACCAGTTGATTGAGATAGCCGCTTTCAACCGCTCTAGCACGTTTGGTCTGTTCAGCCACATCATCCGCTGTTGCTTGATCAAGCTTGCACAAAGTCACCGCTGTCTTTCTCAAATGGTCTGGAAGAGACAACAGAGTCATAACATCCAAAACATCAGGTATGCCGTCTTGTCCCTGCACTTGTTGCCCATGCTTCTGAATCTCAATCATGACCTCCATCTTCTCATTAAGCCGATCCAAACTCTCCTTAATCTTCTGCAAAATAGAAGCCGAACTCTGCTCCAACTTACGCGGAAGACTCAAAGACGCCAGACCTCAAAGTGTTATACGTGTCTACAAAAGATGAAAGTATACTGTCTATTAAGTATTACGATACAAAAAATAGTATTATCAATATGTTAGTGTTTAAGTGTGGTTTTTTGGTTATTTGTTGTTTTTTGGTGTGGTTTTGGTGGTGGCTATTGCGGCTATGATTATGAGGGTGAGGAGTAGCCAGAATAGGGCTAGTAGGTTTTGTGTGGCTTGGATTGTTGTTTCTTCTAGCATTTTTTGGTGCCTTCTTCTCCTTTCTTCTGTGTTTGTTTATTAGAGGTTTTTTCTAGATAAGGTGTGCTTCAATGAGGTGATTGTTGTGGTTGTCGATATATTCTTGTTCTTTACTTACATTCGACTATTTTTTGAGGTCGATTTTGTTTTGGGGCGGGGATGGTGTTGGCATGGGCATTTTTGAGGTGTGAGGAGTTGATTTGTATTGTTAGTATGTATGTGGGTGCTTTTGTGATGATATTGTTTGATGATGCATTATGTTTATTTAAGCTGTTGACTAGATTAGTCTTGACTGCGTGTTATGCGTGCGGTGTTTGGTGAATGCCGATGGCAAAGAGACCTGGCAAGAATGAGGCGTTGGAGGCTCTGGACTTTATCATCAGTGTTCTTAAGGAGCATGAGAAGGATTTAGACCGGTTGATCAGTGAATTGGGCAAGGTGACGGGTAAGCTGGGTTCTGGTGGCGAGATGACCACCAAGGTTGAGCGGGTTGAGGGGCGTTTGGCTTCTATTCAGTCTGAGGTTGCCAGTTTGATTAAGGAGTTGTCTTCGCCTAGGGAGTTGCCTCATGCTCGTGGTCCGCCTGTTATTGTGCGTTGTAAGCAGTGGGATGATTTTAAGTCGTTGGCTGTGGGTGCTGAGACTGTTTCGTTTTTGTTGAAGGAGGCTGAGAAGAGTTTTCAGGCGGATGCGTTGAAGGATGGGCGTGTGTTGACTTATAATGGTGAGTTTCCTCGTGACGCTAAGTTGTTGAAGTTTTGGCTTGCTCGTGAGTTGGGTGTGGCTGAGGAGAAGGTGTTTGAGGGCGTCTTAGCTATAGGCTAATAATTGAGTGAAGAAACAATTTTTGTTTTTTTGTGTGTGTGCGCTGGGTTGACCTAGCCCCTCTATTTGGATCCTAATAGGCTCCAAATATGAAAACTATCATTTGAAAGGGTGTAGGCTTCTTGTTCGTTCTGTGCTCCCTCTAACTATTCCGTCGTGTTATGGGGGTTTGAAAGGGCTTTTGGTCCATGAGGTTTGTGGCAACCGACTGATGCTCGACAATCGAAAGCAAGGGTTTACAGCATAGGGTAGGAGTTTACATTTGAAAAACCAGAGAAGACCACAAATCCCCCGCAACTCCCCTTTTTTTTCTGTTCCGCTCAGTTTACCGCAAAAATAAATAACATAAAGAAGCCTAGTGATGATGAGATTGCTTTGGAAGAGATAGATGAAGCTTTTAACTGGCTTGTACTGATTCTTGGCACACTAGCTGCGGCTTTGATTGAATCTCTGCATTTATTCCCTTTTCCACCTACGCACGAGCTTACGCCAGAACTAGAAATCCAATTTGTAAAATTATATTTTATTCCACTGATTGTGCTCGTAATTTCTTGGCTCAGTTCGCATTTAGTTCAGAACAAGGGAGTAAGGATTGTCTTGAAGTCCTTTTCGTGGCTTTATGCGCTTTTGCTCCTCATAATTGACCTTCTATTCTTTCTAAGTGTTATCTTGGTCAAAGACATTACTGGGTCACCGACAGTGGTTGTGCCATTATTCTGGATTCCTACTCTTGTCTATTTATTCGTCATTCGAAAGCGGTACAAACTAATATACGCAGATTCAAGATTTCTCAACAACAACATACTGCAAGTATTATTCTGTGTGATAGTGACCGCAACCACAACACTGCAAGCTGCGGCTTCAGCTCCCCTTAGATAATTCAGGTTCCCTTAACGTTTTAGCATTGGAAGTGAAATCCAGAGAATTTGCAGGATGTTCAATGAGTGCGGGGGAGATTGGGTATGAACCCGAGTCTATTGAGACGCTGACGAAGCCAAAATCCTCCGTAAGCGAAAGTAATGGTTTACAGCGTAGAGTGGACCTTTACATTTGAAAAGCATGTTGGCACAGCAGACTTTTATGGCTGATGGGTGTGGGAAACAGTAGAAATAGAGTCATGCATCTTAGCTTTTGAAGGTTATGTGTTTATTAGGAGTGAGCTGAAGGTTTGAAACTCGTTTTCTGATATCCATTCTTCTTTTTTGAGTTCTGCTAAGCCTTCCTTCACTCTTTCACGTGTTTCCCTGCTTCGTAGAATGTTGACTTTGACGGCGGAGTCGTGCAGGTCGCGTTTGAACACGGGGTCATGCTCAATCACTGTGACTAATTGGTTCAGGATGTTTGCCACGGCTTTTGAGCGTTGTTGAAAGAGTGATTTGACTCTGGAGGCGCCTAAGATGCCCTTAAACTTGGTTAAGACTCCCATGGTTCCCGCAATTGAAGGAGGATACACAACGTATCTACGAGTTGCTTCAGCTTGAAAGCAGACGAGATAAAGCGGCATGGAGACTAGTGCCGTTTTTCTTCTGGTGTCATGCATTCCCGTCCTGTCTAACTCGTTCAATGACGTTCTCTTCTGCTTAGTTAAGCCGTCGAGTTGATTTACAATGTTTGTAGTCAAATCTTCCAAAGACTTTATTTTTTCTTTATGTAATTGAACCTTGGCATCTCTGGAAGCTTCCATTTCTCTAACGTGTTTCATTGCGTTCTCTGCTTGAGCGTTGAACTCCGACCTTAAATTGGAGATTTCAACCCTCTTTTCCGACTCAGTGTCCCCTATTCTCTTGTCGATTTGTTCCAAACTCCTGTGCAGCGCCTTGGCCTCTTGCTTCCAATTCTCCCTCTCCTGCTTCCATCTTTGCTCAACTGCGCTGTCCTTGCGAAGCCTCGCAGCCTTGACTTCAGCTTCACAACGCTCAATTTGCGCTAGGGCATGTTCTTCCTTTTTTTCCAGTCTTACTCTTTCACGATGAAGATTGTGCAGTTGCTGTTCAAACTTTTTAGAAGCCTTAGTTATCCTTTCATCGTATCTTCTCTGAATCTCCCGAACCCGCTTCATCGCCGCTGACTTGGCGGTTTCTATCCTTTCGTTGAAATCTCGTTGAATCCCACGGATTTCTTCTTGGAGAACATCGACGTGTTTTCGAGTAGCCCCGTTAAGCATTTTCATGCAGTAACGTAGATCTTGAACATCCTTCTCTAGCATGGTTTTGAGCTCTAGAAGCTGGTTGAGAGAGGAAGCAATGGATGATTCATCAACAATTGGAGACAAGCATAGCCTAGCCCTAACCTCAGATAGCGGGGTGGCTTCAGCCTGCGCAAGATAAGAAGAGAAGTCTTCTATAAAGTCCGAGCTTACAACCAGCCCCAACACTGCTCTCTCTTCCACTCTCGTAGCAGACTCAAAGAAATGAACGTGGTCAGCGAGCGCAGCCGAATAGGCTTCAAGCTTCTCAACGCTTCCTTCCACATCGTTGACGAAACTCTTCACGTCGGGAAGCACATCATAGGCAAAAGTGTGCTGCGCCACACCTAGACCATCGAATACGAGGGTTCTTCCCTGCCAAGGAACAAGCCACATGGGGTAGAAGCATTCGGAAATAAAGAGCAATTCTTCGAGCGGTTTCTTGAGGAATAAGCCTTCACCCTTCTTCCTGTCAGACTCAGCCATGTAGAAAACGGTTGCCATCTCCATCTCTTTTGTGAAGGATATCTTTCGGTCTTTAGATGGTGCAGCGAAGGGCAGAATCAGGCTCGCCACTTCTTCGGGCAAAAGCGTCACACCATTGTGCAAATGTGCTCAGTAAATTTATAAAGGCATTATTACTTTCCAATTTTGATTCTGGCTACATTCTAGCAACTGCCAACAAAAACGCCCAAGAAACTCATTTAAAAGAAAAAATTCAATCAAAGCGTGTACTGCTTGCCCTTTTCAACGATAGAAACGTCCAGATGTTTGAACAGGTCTTTGAAGAGTTCTGGATATTCTGTGTGAATGGGTATCAGTTTCTTAGGCTGAATTCTATTGACTATCCTTGCAAGGTCCTTTGACGGGCAGTGTCCAGACGCGTGAATCTGATGAAACCTCAGGTCGAAGTGACTCAGCCAATTGTTCATTACGTCGGCGCCTATGTCTTCCTCGCTGAAGGGCTCGCTCATAGAATGAATAAAATGTCCGCCCTCAGAAGGTTTCACATCGATTAGTTCAGTGAAGCTCACGAGGTCGAGGTTGAAGATTAGTTTCGACTCGTTTTCGTGAACGTATTCATAGTTGACGGCTTTCTCGAGGAAGGGACGCTCCCATGAATAGTAGTCTGACTCGGCAAACTCGCCCGTCTTCTTCCTCTTCTTGTAAAAAAGAACGTTTTCATCCTTCATTACGTCAGGAATCTTCAGAACAGGGTCGCTCTTCAACTTGCTCAACAAGTGCGCCAACTTCAAGGGAATCACAAACTTTCTGTCGTTGTTCTTCGCGATTTCGTAGAAGGTTTTGAACCTGTCAACGTCTCGGCTGTAGAAGGCTACCACAACAAGCTTAGAGGTATCAGCAACAATGCCGTTGCTCTCCTCCTTAACTCTTGCTTCGGAATGAATCACTTGACTTTCTTCTGGGCATATGCGTGTTCCCTCAGAAACCAGCACAATTGGTTGGGATTCTGCTGCCTTCTCAGCGAATTCGTTGGTCATTCTTGACATTGGACCGTGCAGCCTATAGTCGCCGCTGTAGACGATTGAGCCCTCGGACGTGTGCACAACGAACCCATAGGCGCCTGGAACCGAGTGGTCAACGTGAATGGGCTCTACCTCCAAGGCGTCGAGCCTAATCTTCCTCCCAGTTCTAAACGTGCAAAACTTGTGCTCTCCAAGGTTTATTCTGCCCGATTCTTCCATGGCATCCATTATGGTGTATGTGCACTCGCCACAGTAGACTCGTATGTTTTCGTCTATGAAGGGCAGATAGCCAACGTGGTCCATGTGAGGATGAGACAAGAACAAGGCGTTGATTCTAGGCTCTTCATACTTTATACTAGTGTTCTTTATCATGTCTCGAGCGTAAAGTCCCTTCAACCTTGGCAGCAGGTCGAATTCCAAGTAGTCGCCTGCACCGTTGACGCCTCTGGGCGTTAGGTAACCCGAAAAATACTGCGATTCGCCCGCAAAAGACATGCCGAAGTCTAAGAAAACTCGGGTGTCCCCGTCTTCTAGCAGAATCTTGTTTCCGCCTATCTCGTTTACTCCTCCAAAAAACGTGAAAAATGTCTTTCCCATTTATTTTTAGCCTTCTCCAACAATAACATAAGTGATAAAGTAATCTATTATGAGTTCTCCCGTGCGCCCATTCTTCTGCAAAGGTTGGAAAGAGCCAATATGACGTGTGGTTGCGTGAAAATGCTGAATACTTTGGTGTAACGGGGCGACCCCGCTTTCCTCACTGTTTCTTTTTCGCCTCCAGCCTCTAAGTATCCTTCAACAAACGATTTGGCGATGAGTTCGGCTGGCTCGGCTGAAGCCAGAGGAGGAACGTAGTGCCCAGAGTAGTAGAGAAACTCGGCTACGTCCCAAGCTTGGTTTCCATCCCTCGACGCCTGCTCAAGGTCAACAAAATACAGCCTGCCTTTCTTTGTCACAACCACGTTTTCTGGTTTGCAGTCGCCCAGAGCCACGCCCAGTCGATGAGCCTCAGCTATCTTTCTGCCCACATCCCTTATCAAGGCGAGTTCTTTCACAGCCTTCTCTCCATCTGTCATAACCCTTTTAATGACCTCTACAAGGTTTTCTCCTTCCACAAACTCTTTGAAGACGAAGCTCTGCTGAGGACTGACATAAAGAATTCGCGGCACCGATGCACCATGACTTTGAAGAAACTGGTTCAATGCGTATTCTCGCTCCAGCCTTGATCGCCCAAGAACGGCAAAAGATTTGGTGCCCAGCGCCCACAGAGCCAAGGGAAACCATTTGAAGCCAACCCAGTCCTTGAATTTCTTGACAACAACCCTCTGCTGTTCATGATCCCTCTGAAGTGTAAGCAAGTACACGGAATTCAAGACCCCTCCAATCTGAGTGGTTTTCACTTGAGAGACACTGGCGTCTGGAACTGTTCTTCTAACGAAGTCTTCTATGCTTGTCTTGTCGGAGAGCGGCACAGGACCAAGAGGCGTGGGCACTAGCAAGTAATTCTCTGGGTCTTCAAGCTGCGATGTTAAGTCTTGGTTGTAGGCGATTTCGCCATGTGTCTTGTCGTATAGTTCTTGATCGTAGCCGAGGGGGCTCATCATCTTTGGCAAGGCGCTGACTATGTGAAGCAAGGCTGCCCTTTGAACCGACCTTAAAACCACTGGAATCCTCAGCCTGCGGCTCCTGATGGTTTTGATAAGTCTGGGTGTCAACCTGAATCGGGCGTCTGAGCTTACTATCCAGCCTTCTTTAGCCAGCTCTTCTAACGCTTGTCTGTAGCCTCTCATCATGGATTCAACATTCTCTTCCTTAACGTCGTTTCCTAACATGTTTAGAAAACGGTAGGTTACAGACGGAAACAGTCGAGCTCTTTTCATTAAAGTCTCGTACATGAAGTATTTGGGCTCTATCAAGAGTTCGTGTGACAATTCGGGAAACTCCAAGACCAAGGCTTCTAAGAGTTCCCAAACAATTCTTTTCTTCAGTTCAACTTCCTGACGCCACAAGTATTCTTCGTTAATGAGCGGCTCGTATGGAGTGACAAGTTTTTCTGCTGCGAATTCGCCTAGCCATCCCTTAGATACATCTCTTTGAAACGCTCTTTGATCTACAGCCAAGAGAAAGATGGCCCTTTCTTCGAGACGTTTCTCATAAGTCTTGACTAAGGGTTTGTAACCCCGCAACACCAGAAGAGCATTGATGTCGCTGTTTTCATGAGCGTATCCGCTTACTTGAGGCCCGTAGAGGCAAGCGGCAAGAATATGGCGGTTGCCAGCCACTGAGTAACAGACACTGCGAACTGACTCTGCTTGGTTTTGGCTTGGGATTTTGAGCATAGCTTCTTCCTTGATTCATGTCTATAAACAAACATAAATAGCATTCTTATCATAATCAAATTGGGTGTGTTGTATGCCTGAAGGAAACGACGTTAGAAAAGAAATCAGCGAGTTGCGGGAGAGAATCGCAAGGTTAGAAGTGAAATTTGATGAAATCAACAAACGATTAGACGGTCTTTCAAAGTATGCTCGAGACCTTTACGACTATCTGCAAAAACAAGGATAAAAAATAGAAAAAGTTATGGTGGTGGGGGCGCACCGGCGCTTGGTTTCCAGACTATTGCTAGTATGCCTCCTATGAGTCCGAAGATGTTTGCGGAGATTATTGACAATATCAGAATCACGATGCCCCAAGTGTGTGCAGAGGAAGGGTTATTGTACATCATGATGGCGCCAATTATGGTAATCAATCCGATTATTATGAAATAGACGCCGAACATTGCTCCCAAGCCCAAGAATCCGATGAGCCATGACCATGCTGCGAAAAATGCTGCGATGACTATTCCGCCGAGGAGTCCAAAGATTCCACCAATCAAGCTTAATGCAAATGCAGCGGTAGGTTTTTCTCCCATTCAATTCCACCTTGGCTTGGTGTTTTATGGTTTTCAGTTTATAAGGTTTTTCAACCACAGTTACTAGGCGTTTCACTTCATGACTGCTGCTGGATTTGTTTTCCTCAGTTTCTTTTCATAACTTCTGAGAGCCTTCAGCGCCTTGGCGGCTTTTTCTGGCAGATTGTAAACTGGTATGTTTGTCTTTCTCAGAACTTTTTGAACCAGTGTAAAGTCTTCTCCGCCAGCGGGAACATCGACAACAGGCTTGTTTGGATGTTTCTTCGACGTTTCCGCGATGACAACCGCATCTTCTGGTTCGAAGAAGCAGGATTTGAGCATGTTTATGACCAAGACTCCGTCTACATTGGGGTCGGACAAGACTCTATCCAAAACAAAGGCGTATCTTTCCCCTCTCGCGTCCGCGATCAAGTCTATTGGGTTGACTGCTTCCAACCCAAGATAACGCCTTTCTATCTCATGCCTAGTTTTCTCTGACAACGTCGCGAGTTTTAAGCCGTTTTTGACCACGGCGTCTGCTGCTAGTATGGCGGGTCCACCCACGTTGCTCACGATGGCTATATTGTCCCCCCGTAGAGGAGGTTGTTTAGTATGAGCAATCGCTGCATCTAGCAGTTCTTCTATGTCTTCAACACGGATAATCCCAGCCTGCTTGAAGGCAGCCTCAAAAACCACATCTGAACCTGCGATAGATGCGGTGTGTGAAAGCGCTCTGCGTGCGGCTTCCTTTGTCACCCCGCCTTTAAGAGCGAGAATTGGCTTTTTCTCAGCAACTTCACGCGCAACCTCAATGAATTCTCTGCCTTTCTCGATTCCTTCTATGTATAGACATATGACTTTTGTGGCTGGGTCTTGGTTGAAATAACGTAGAATGTCCACATCGTCCACGTCGATTTTGTCTCCCATAAAGGCGAACTTGCTTACGCCGATGCCGTAGGTATAAGCCCAATCTAGAAGACAGGCACCTACGCCTCCGCTCTGAGAGACAACAGAAATCGTGCCCTTAGGTGGCATGACGTCTCGCTCAAAAGTTGTGTTCAACCCGCTGCTGGTGTTTATGACGCCCATTATGGTGTTTGGTCCTAACACGCGCACGCCGTATTCTCGAATCAAATGCAACAACACCTTTCGCTGAGGGCTTTTGAAACCACCCGTTAACAACACAAAGGCTTTGATTCCAATTTTTGCACCGTTCCGCAACTGTTTAATGGTGTCGCTGGGAGGAAGCATGACAACTCCCAAGTCTGGTGCGTGAGACAACCCATGAAGTGTTCTAGTGCCTTTTCTTCCTTCCAAGTCTACGACATGAGTTTCGCCTTTAAAAAACTCGGTCATGTTGTAAATGACGCTCTCAAACATCTGAGGCGAAGTCATCCCGACTTTTTCTCGAATCCTGCTTGACCCAATCAAGACAACACTTTTCGGTTCGAAGAGGGGCTTCAGCGTCTTCATCTTACTTAACCTTAACAAATTGGTGACATCGTTAGCGGAGGAAAACTACAATGTCTTTTTCTCCCTATTAAATTTAACAAAAAAGTCTTTGCCTCTATTGATGCTCCAGTATCTTCATGTATGCAAACGTGGCGCCCAGCGTGAAGACTGCAGAAAAAACTACTATGTTTCTAAACAAGTCGATTGTGAAGGGCAAGTAATCTGGCATCAAGAAAGACCTGATGAGGTCGGCTCCACTGCTCAAGGGATTAAGCTGAGCCATCGTGACTAACTGGGAAGGCAAGCCCCCGTTTATCAAACTATTTACAAGCTCGGGATTCCTGAGCGGATAGAAAATCGTGCTGGCAAAATATAGCAAGTAATAAACAACGCTTCGCGCGGTCACGAATTTTTCGAAGCTTGTTGTAGAAACAGCGAGGGCGATGCTCAACCCAGCTATTCCTGTGGCTATTAGAAACAGCGAGACCAAGATTATGAAAAGCTCTGGAAGCGAAGGAAGCCCAAGCAGTATAAAAGTTGTTAAGAGCAGCGGAGACATGTAGATCATTCCTCTTACGCCTCCAGCCAAGACTCTTCCAACAGCCAGTTGCCAGCGGGTGATGGGTAGACTGAGCATGTAATGAGAAATGCTGCGGCGCACTTCCCAGTTGATTTCCCTTCCGATCATGAACGCCGCTGCAAACAACGCGATTATCGTTATTCCCGGCGAAAAGAAATAGAAGTAGTTCTCCGCGAATTGTCGTTTCGTCAACTGCGTGTAGACAACTGCCATGATGAAGAGGTCAGCGAGATTCATGCTTATCAAACCGACAATCCACCACTTGTACTTGAAGAAGTTCCTGATGTCGTATTCCATAACGTTGACGACGGCTCGGATGTTTCTCTTGGCTCCTACTCCCAAGTGCCTCCCTCAAGCCTCTTTTCATATATGTTAATGCTGATGAAGGTGAAAATCGAGAAAAACAAGAAAAGCCCCAGGACTGCAAGATACGGAGCCGTGAGAAAAGAAGACTCCAACCCGGATCCCCAACGGAACAGATCCGACGCGAAGGTTAATGGGTTAAACCTTGCTAAAGCGGCGTATCCAAAGGGCATCTTAGCTATTGGGTACAGAGTTGTGCTCAACCTCACGATTAAGGCGTCAATCACACCTATGAAAATGTCAAATTTATCGCGCGACTTCAAGCCAACAGCAATCGTGATGCTCATTCCTGAAACCCCGAAGGCAAAGAGAAAGAGTGAAAGAAAAGCCATGAGAAAGTACAGTGGATCCATTGAAAAGTGCATGGGATCCTTGAAAGCCATCAAGACCAGGGCTACTGCGAGTAAGGGACCCACATATGTGAAGCTTCGCAGACCTCCGCCAATCGACCTTCCCAAGACGAGTTCCCTTCTTGATATGGGAAGACTCAGCAAGTATTCGACGACTCCGTGGTCGGCTTCCTCGTAAATGTCATAGCCGATAAACATGGCTGTAGAATAAAGCATAGCGATGCCTATGCCAGCCGCGTAAAAGTTGAAGTAGTTTCCACCCGCCGCCTCCTGTGCTTCAGGCGTAATCATCGTGTTGACTATTAGCCCGAACAGGGCGATCTGCGCCACGAACCACATGCCTCTCATAATCAGCAGGAACTTGTACTGGAGAAACATGCGCAGGTCTCTTTCCACCACCAACCAGATTTTGGTCATCTGAATGCTCAGCCTCCTACCGTTTTCTCTGAGCCTCTTCTATCGTCAAGCCTGTGTAGTGGGCGAACACGTCGTCTAAGGATGGTTCACTCATGTTCACCGATGAAACGGCTACGTTCTTTTCCATGAAGAGTTTGAGAATCTTGGGCATGACCTCTTCTGCCTGGTTGAGGTACACTTTCAAATGATTAGACTTGATGTTTATTACGTTTGCAACCTGCTTAAGCCCTGAGAGTTCTTCAACGGCAGCCTTTGAGGCTTCTTTTTCCAGTTTGATGTCAACTATGTCACCGCCGGGTATGCTGTCCTTGAGCCTTTGAGGCGTGTCACAAACAAGCAGTTTGCCCTTGTGCATTATGGCAACTCTGTCTGAGAGCTGGTCGGCTTCATAAAGTTCGTTTGTGGCTAGAATTATTGTTGAGCCTTCGTCTCTGAGGGTGCGAATCATGTTCCAGATTTTGTGTTTCCCAACCACGTCGATCTGGGCTGTGGGCTCGTCTATTATGGCTATCTTTGGGCGCTGTATGAGAATTTTGGCGATTTCCACTCTCTTTCTCATTCCTCCCGAGAACGTGTGAACACTTTTGTATCGGTCGTTCCAGAGGTCGAATTCCTCAAGTATCCATTTCACCCTCTCTTTTCGATCCTGTGTGTTGAGTCCACAGACCTTGGCATGCCAGTTTAAGACATCCCAAGCAGTGCTGATCCACAGAAGTTTGGGTTCCTGGAAACAAATCCCTATGAGTTTGCGGGCTTCGTCGGGGTTTTTCCTAATGTCATAGCCGCCAACTATAGCCGTTCCATCCGTTGGCTTGATAACGGTTGTCACCATCAAAATAGCCGTGGTTTTTCCAGCGCCGTTTGGCCCTAATAACCCAAATATTTCGCCCTCTTCGATTTCCAAGTTGAGGCGGTCCACTGCGGTTAGTTGTCCAAATTTTCTCGTCAGATTGTGGGTGTGGATTATGGGTGCTCTTTCCGCCATTTTTGCACCAGGAAATTTTTTCTCCATGAAAGGTTTAGATAGCACACATAAAGGACGAATTATACTCATAAACGTATCGCAGATGATATCCCAATTCTTATAACATCAAACCGCATACCATCTTAGAATCTCAAAGGAGGAAAGTAGCCTGGAAAAAATCAGAAAGACAATGGAGAAGCACGGTGTCCCCGGACGCGACCTCTACAACCTGCCAACTTCGATGAAAAGGTTTCCCGACAAGTGTCACTATAGAATCGAGATTTCCGGGGTGGAGCGTCCGTCTACACTTGAAGCCGTAATCGACGAGATGGACAAACGAGATGTGCCTGTTCATCGCTTGATTTCTATGGTCATGGGAGCAACCCTACTCACAGACGATGAATTAGCGCAGTTTGCTAAGATAGCTCACGACGCCAAGTTAGAAGTGATCGTGACGCCGGGTCCACGCACACTCTGGGACATAGGCGCCCAAGTGAGGACACCCGAAGGCGCGCTGTCTGGAATACGGTTCAGGGGTTCCGACAACCTCGCTTACGTGATTGCCGATATCAAGAGAGCCATTGACTTCGGTTTTAGAGGCTTTCTCGTCGTTGACGAAGGATTGCTCTGGCTCCTAAACGAAATGCGCAAGGCTGGCGACATACCCAAGGACATGGTGTTCAAAGTTTCCATCTTTGCAGGGCACGCCAACCCAGCAGGAGCCAAACTTCTGGAGTCTCTAGGCGCCAACACGTTTAATCCCGTAGCCGACTTAACCATGCCAATGCTGGCGGCAATCCGAAAAACAATTGACATACCCATCGACGTGCATGTTTTTTTCCTTGACTCTTGGGGCGGCTTCAACCGCATCTGGGAAGCAGGCGAAATCACACTCGTGACAGCGCCCTGTTACTTCAAGATTGAGCCAGGAGCCAGCGTAGGCGCCTTGTACAAGCCTTGGGTCAGCCCCGAAAGCCTCGCCTTCCTAGCCAGAGAGAAAGTGAAATACGCCGAGACAATGATTGGACTGATCGAGAAAAACTACCCCGAAGCCAAACTGTCAAAAGTGGGAGCAAAAGACTTAGCCATACCAAAACCAAAGTAAAGGTGTTGTCACGGGTCATACTGTTGGAAATGTGGAACAAAGCTTGCAGAAAACGCCAAATTCTGCCACATCTGCGGAGCCTCCCTAGGTAAGGTTGTTAAAGAGGAGTTCTCGATTTACGAGCAAAGTGGAAGTCTCTTTAGGCTCTCTCGAGTTCTGTCGCTATTGCGCCTATGAAGGCTGTCATGTATCTTAAGTCGCTGAGTCTTATGTTCTCGTTTGGCGCGTGAATGTTGTTTTCGGGTGGGATTTCAAATCCAGCCCATGGAGTGTAGTCTCCAAACAAGTAGGCTGGACCCGATCCATACGTCGACGGAATTAACACAGGGTCTATCCCACTAAAGTCTTTGGCTAATCTGGCTACTAATTTGATAAACGGGTGGTCAGTAGGCGTTCTGCTTGGTTCATAACCCGAGAGAAGTTTGATTTCTATGTCTGAAAACCCGTGCCTGTCCAAGTGTTCTCGTAAGAGTTTCTGAACCCTTTCCACCTTTTGGTTCGGCACGATTCTGAAATCCACCTTCGCCATGGCCTCTTTCCCAATGACTGTTTTGGAGCCGGGTCCAGTCCATCCTGATAATATGCCGCAAATTGTGCATGTGGGTCTGAGAGTCAATTCCTTCCAGAATTCAACGCCGTCTCTTCGGAGCAGAAACTTCTCGGTTTTGTAAAGTTGCCTATATTGTTCTATCATTTCAGGTGGATACTTCTTAAAGAGTTGTAGTTCTTCCTTTCTCGGTGGAACCACATCTTCGTAGTAGCCATCGATCAAAATCTCCTCTTTTTGATTTTTAAGAGTTGAAAGCGCCCAAACAAGTCTCCAAGCAGGGTTAACCACTATAGGCGCATGACCCGAATGGGCGTCTGTGCTAGAACCTTTAGCATGAAGCTCAAAGTAGACGTCGCCTTTCACGCCAGCGTATATCTCGCTCCGCTGCTTGGGCACGGCTCTTGCTTCTTCCCAGACGCATCCATCAGACTTTAGAAGTTCTGGGTGAACCCTACAGAATTCTTCAAGGTGCATACTGCCAGCTTCTTCCTCACCTTCGATGATGAACCTAATGTTACATCTCAGATCGTACCCTGCCTCAGACGCGCTCTGAACACCGAAGATGTTGGCCACAAGGGGTCCCTTGTTGTCGCTGACACCTCTACCATACAGTCGCTCGTTTTTCAACAACAGATTGTATGGAGGAGACTTCCACTCCTCTAACGGCTCTTCGGGTTGAACGTCATAGTGATTGTAAAACAGCAAGGTCTTTTTCATGCCTCGGTTCATTTCAGCCACTACCACAGGCGCGCCTGAAGTTGGAAAAGTCTGAACCTTGTATCCTCTTTTCTCAAATTCTTGGGTTAACTGAGCGATGATTGGTTTCATGTCGTTGTTTTTGTTGTAGCACGTTGGAATGCTAACTAACTTTTTTAGGCAGGCGATTTCTGATTGTTCGTTCTTCTTTACAATTTGGAGAATCTTGTTTTTATCGTAAACCAAACGCATCAGCCTCCTCTCAACTAGGTTGTGTCAAGTTTCACTACTTTACAGTATTTGTCTTGGAGGTGGGCGCACATGTCCCAGCCAGCCCTTGACTTTTCGTCTTGTTCCTCCAACCACTTGTCGAATCCAACCTCTTTCACTCGTTGATAACTCTGAATCACAAACGGGTAGGTTTCGCGATGATAATTGGTGTTTTTGCATGTTAAGTAATCGGCGCAGAGCAAACAGCTTCTCAACTTTTTCTCTCTGCAGCATTTTCTGGCTTCACAGAAGGGCGGTCCGCCGCCTTCTTGGCAGCCGTTGCATTTCCAACCCGCAAACCATTCTAAACCTTTTCTGAACTCGCTGAATTTGAATCCAGGCTTTACTTCAGGCAGTTCTAACCATTCATAACGTTGCGTGTCAACCAGTCGTTTCAACTCGCCTGCCATTATTCTGATTCTATCGTTTCCTGCAGCGCACTGTCCGCAGTAGACGCCACAATACCCGTATGGATAGTTTTTCTCCACTTTTTGCAACTCCTTCTCCAGTTGGTGCCACTGACTGTGTTCTTAGGAAAATATAAAGTGTGAGTCTAATGTATTACTAGATTCCGCGTTGGAAGCAATTAGGAAAGGGTTTGGTTATGTTTAAGCCTCAGGGCATCTTGCCTGCTTTGGTGACCCCGTTTACTGAAGACGGAAAGCAAGTGAATGAGGAAGCGTTGAGAAACCTGGTTACGCGTTGTATGGAATTGGGCGTGAGCGGAGTTGTACCCTGCGGAACCACAGGCGAATTCGTCAACCTGACGATTGATGAGAAGAAGAGAGTCATAGACATAGTTGTTGACCAAGTTAACGGGAAAGTCAAGGTTGTGGCTGGAACAGGCGCAAGTGGAACGGACCAAGCCTTGGAAATGACTAAGTACGCCAAGGATGCGGGTGCGGACGCTGCATTGATTGTTACGCCGTTTTATCTGAAGCCCACTGACCGAGGGATTTATGAGCATTTTGACACCATAGCCAGTCAGGTTGACTTACCAATTATTCTTTACAATATTCCTCAGTGCACGGGTTTGACGTTGCCGTGGCAGATGGTTGAAGACTTGGCTCAGATACCGAACATTGTGGGAGTCAAGGACAGCAGTGGACAACTCAGCTTCATATTAGCTGTTCTAGAGAAGGTTAGGAACAAAATCAATGTTTTGTGCGGTCACGACGAAGTAGTCGTGGGCGCGCTAGCAGCGGGTTGTTCGGGCGCCATTTTAGCCAGCGCAAACGTCATCCCGGATGTGTGGGTTAACATATATAACGCCATTAAGAACGGCGACCTCAAAACCGCACAGGAACAGCAGTACAAGGTTCAGAAAATCGCCAGAATCATTGCGAAGAGCGGGCCGGTGGGCACGAAGGAGGCGTTGAACATGATGGGGTTGAAAGTGGGGTCTGTGCGCTTGCCGCTTAGTGTTGGGGGCGAGCTCACTTATGAGGAGCGTGAGGAACTGCGTCTAGACTTGGAGAAGATTGGTAAGATTGTGCCTAAGCCTGTACGGTTTGAGGTTGGGGAGAAGGTGCTTGAGGAGCGTTTTATGGCGATTGGCGTGACGCCTCAGGTGATTAAAGACTTTAAGTTGCGGGTTGGTGAGGCTTTGGCTGGTAAGGACGCTGAAGTAGCTCATATTGACTTGCTCATCGGTGAGAAGAAGGGTCCTTTAGGTGAAGCCTATGCTAGGGCTAAGGCTGCGCCAAGTGCGGGTCATGAGCCATTGTTAGCCATTCTGGAGCCTAATCTGATGGTTAAGCCCGTGACTGTGATCATTCCTACTGTGACTATTCGTAGTATGCGTCAGGCAAGTATGGTTTATGGTCCGGCTCAGACGGCTGTTGCTAAGGCTGTTGCTGACAGTGTGGCAGACGGCACTATACCTAGAGGCGTTGTAGAAGACTTGCTGATAATTGTGAGTGTGTTTGTTCATCCTAGCGCTGTTGATAGGCAGAGGGTTTACATTAATAATTATAAGGCTATGCGCCATGCCATACGCAAGGCGGTAGAGGGGAGACCCACGGTAGACGAGATGTTGGAGAACAAGGAACGAAGCAAACACCCGTTCAAATACACACCATAAAACATTAGTTGTTATGACAGTTTGCGTGTGTGCGCACGGTTGACCTACGCCCTCTATTTGGATCCAAATAGGCGAAGGGATAGAGAGAGACGGGTAGAGGGGAGTCTAGAGCCCTCTATTTGGATCCAAATAGGTTGTGGAACGCTAAGAGGAAAGGAGAATAAAGATGCGGTTAAAGACCCCTTCAAGCAGACTTGAATTGGATGTAGAACGGTTGTAAGACGAATTGTTTATAAGCCTTGTAATTACTGTAATTACAGTGAGTTAGATGAAACTCTGGTTGAGTGACCATGCGAAAAAGAGGATGTTTGAAAGGGGCATATCCCTTGAAGAGATCAAAGAAGTTGTTCGGGAGGGTCAAAAGTGGAGAGAGGGCGATACCATACACTCCAAAATGCACGGAATCGAAGTGGTTTACAGAATTCTTGACTCTGACTTTTTTGTCATCACCGTTTATTACGGGTGATCGAAAATGGTGAAGTGTCCAATTTGTAGAAAAGGAGATCTCCTGAAGGAAACGAGAAAAAGTGAACTCTATGGATTTAGCTTAGGAGAGTACGTGGCTGAGGCATGCCCAGTTTGTGGTGAAGTTTTCTGGTCTGAAGAGGATGTGGCATCCATGGAGAAAAAAGCAAAAGAGAAAGGAATATGGGGACTTGAACAGAGAGCCAAGATATCAATTGCAGGAAATTCATTGATAGTACGAATTCCACAGAAACTTGCGAAGTTCTTGGGGTTTAGAAAAGGAACAGAGGTCATCATACATCCATCGGGCAAAGACAAACTCGTGATTGAGGAGATACCAGAAACAAAAACAGGATGAACCAAGTTAGTTGTAACCCCTTTTTTCTTGCGTGGGAAAGCAAATTAGTCTGGCTTGTCTTTACATGTTCCAATAGGCGAATCATGGTATGCCCTCATCTTCTCCTTCTCTTGAACTGGTCTTGCTTGGAACGGGTGGTGGTAGGTTTGCAACTATTACTCAGAAGCGTCGTACCGGTGGTATCCGCATTTTGTATGAGAAGCTTAACGTGCATTTGGATCCTGGTCCTGGCGCCCTTGTATATTCTTTAGAGGCTGGATTGGACCCGCAGAAGGTTAATGGCATACTGATTTCGCATTGTCACCCAGACCACTATAACGACGCTGAAGTGTTCATTGAAGCCATGACCAGAGGCATGACAAGGAAAAAAGGTGTGTTAGCGGCGGCGCACAGCGTTTTAAACGGCAACGAGCAGTGTGAGCCTTCGATTTCTAAGTATCATCAGTCTATGCCAGCGCAGGTGATAGACGCCAAACCAGGCTTAGTCTTAAACATTGAAAACTTAAGAGTGCACGTAGCTGAAGCCCGTCACACTGACCCAGATGCAGTTGGCTTTCGATTTGAAACCCCAACCCTTGGTGACTTCGCTTACACTTCGGACAGCGAATACTTTGAGGGCATAGGCAAACCCTACCAAGGTGTACGGCTGCTCCTACTCTGCATCATGCGTCCAAGCGGAAGCCCTTGGAAAGGGCACATGACAACCGACGACGCCATCCAAATAATAGACGAAGCCAAACCCGAAATGACAGTTTTAACCCACTTCGGCATGCAAATGATATTCAAAGGACCACAAAACGAAGCAAGACTGATCCAAGGAAAAACGGGCATACCCACAATCGCAGGCGCGGACGGCATGTACATAACACTCGCAGAAAAAATCAAGGTGCAGTCAGGCAAAAAGAAGCAACACAGCCTAAATGAGTTCGCTGAAACAACTTAAACATTAACTGATTAACCTGAAATGAAAGAATTCAAGATATGCAAGAAGGAAATACCATGAAGCTAGGTGATGAAAAATCTCAGAAACGTGAAGTTGGCTTGATGAATCCGAGCATAATCAAACGAACAGAGAAAATTTTTCCTGATGAAACAAAACTCATTCTTGCAAGCACAAATCTGATGAGAAGATTGACAAATGTCTCAAAGGATGCTAGCACTAAATTCTCTGAACAGCCAAATCTCCAAGCAGTTATAAACCTTTTTGCACGAAATAGAGAGTTAGTCCATTTTTCAGTCATTTGTTTGATGAATGCTGGCTATGCACCAATCAAAGTCTTGTCAAGAGCAGCATTGGAGAACACACTCTGTATGCGTCTTTTTAATAAGAAACCAGAATTAGCCAAGGAATGGTTCTCAAACCCAGATGAGTTTAGAAAAGAATGGAAACCCCAAAGAATTAGAGATGTGTTGTTTCCAATTAATTCAAACTTACGGAAGGATTACAATGTGTTCTATTGGAGATTATGTGATTATGCCCATCCCTCTCTCAAAGGCTGGAGTGAGCTAATTCTTGAAAGAAGCATTCTCTGGCATCCCGTCTTCAATGAAGATTATGCTTCAGAGTGTATTGGACTGATTTTCTTCATCATTGTTCAATCTCTCAAGGAATTTACTAAAGCATTTAAGGAATGGTTCACTCCAAAAATGGTTGCGGAAGTCAATAACATAGGACTAAAAGATTCGCAAATGATAAGAAGGCATTTTCAAGTCAGCTTGGTGTCCACAGCCTTCAGAGAACAGCTCTCAGGCATATTTCTTATATGTTGAAGATGACAGTAATTTTGCCTAACCTTTAATTGTACGTGCGCGGGCTGAGGGAAGGAAAAGCAAGATGAAGGTGCTGTCCAAAGACTTCAACATACTCCAAATCGAGGAGAAATGGCAACAAAAATGGCAAGAGATGGGCATCTACCGCTTCGACCGAAACGACAGGAAGCGCAAGCCATACGCCATCGACACGCCTCCGCCCTATCCTTCAGGCGATTTTCACATGGGCAACGTGCTCAACTGGACCTACTTCGACATGGTAGCCCGCTACAAGCGAATGAGGGGTTTCAACGTGCTCTTCCCCCAGGGATGGGACTGCCACGGGTTACCCACTGAAGTGGAAACAGAAGAGTACTACGGCGTCAAAAAAACCGAGGTTCCACCCGAAAAGTTCAGGAAATTATGCGAAGAATTAGTCAACAAGTACATAGGCATCATGAAAACGGGCGTTATAAGGCTAGGGTGCTCAAACGACTGGACACTAGAGTACAAGACGATGGACCCAGACTACTGGCGCCGCACTCAACTATCGTTCATTCTTCTGTACAAGAAAGGCTTCATCTACAGGGGCACTTACCCAATCAACTGGTGCCCCCGCTGCGAAACCGCCATAGCCGACGCCGAAGTGGAATACGAAAAACGAGAAGGCTTATTACACTACATCAAATTCCCACTAGACAAAAAAGAATCTCTGACGGTTGCCACAACAAGACCCGAACTCCTACCCGCCTGCGTCACAGTGGCAATTAATCCGCAAGATGAACGCTACGAACAGTTCATCGGAAAAGACGTCACGGTGCCAGTTGCCAACCGAAAAGTGAAAATCATCACCGAAGACATGGTTGACCCAAAGTTTGGAACAGGCATAGTCATGATATGCACCTACGGCGACAAAGAAGACGTTAAAGCCGTACAGAAACATCGCCTACCCGTCATCATGGCCATAGATGAAAAAGGCAGAATGAACCAAAACGCAGGAAAATACGCTGGACTAACCGCAGAAGAAGCTAAAAAAGCAATGGCAGCGGACCTTGAAAAAGCCCACATAATAGAGAAGTGCGAGTCCATTCAGCACGAAGTGGGCGTATGCTGGCGCTGCCACACACCCATCGAAATCCTAGAACGCGAACAATGGTTCATGAAAACCCGCACACTAACCGACGAACTAGAGAAGAACGCTTGGGAAATCATCTGGTACCCAGAGTACATGCGAACCCGCCTCATCGACTGGGCAAAATCCTTAGATTGGGACTGGGTAATATCGAGGCAGAGGGTCTTCGCCACACCCATCCCCATATGGTACTGCAAAAAATGCAAAGAAATAATCCTCGCCAAACCCGACTGGGTGCCCATCGACCCGAGAACACAAAAACCAAGAATCACTAAATGCCCAGAATGCGGCTCCAGAGAGTTTATTCCCGAACAGGACGTGCTCGACACATGGTTCGACTCGTCCATAACCGTCGCGGTTCACGCAGGCTGGCCAGACAAAACAGACTGGCGCCGATTTTATCCAGCGGATTTGCATCCTTCGGGCACGGACATCATCCGCACATGGGCATACTACCTCATGGTTCGCAACTTAGCATTGTTCAAGAGCAAACCCTACAAAGGCGTGTTAATCAACGGCATGGTGCTGGGCACAGACGGCAGAGCCATGCACAAATCGAGGGGCAACTACATAGCCACGCCAGAAGTCTTCAGCAAATACGGCGCAGACGCCACACGCCAGTGGGCAGCGGGCGGAGGAGCCACGGGCTCAGACATCCCCTTCCGCTGGGCAGACACCGAATACGGATGGAGATTCCTTATCAAACTCTGGAACGCCGCCCGCTTCGCTGGACAACACCTCCAAGACTACAAACCCAAGGAGAGCGCCAAACTTAAACTCGAACTCTTGGACAAATGGCTACTAACCAAACTAGAAAAGGTTACTGAGAAAGTTACCTCAGCCATGGAAGAATGTCAATTCAACATCGTAATGGAGGAGACCCGCAACTTTGCTTGGCACGTTCTCTGCGACCAATACATCGAAGCTGTGAAGCATCGACTCTACAAGCCCGAAACATACGGAAAGAGAAAGAGAACAGCCGCACAGCACGCTCTTTACACAGCCATTTACAAGACCCTTCAGTTATTGGCACCCATCGCGCCTCACATAACCGAAGAAATCTATCAAACCATGTATGCCGACGATTTGAAGCATCGGAGCATTCATGCTTCTCCTTGGCCCAAACCACGCAAAAAGTTGATGGATGAGGAGGCTGAGAAATACGGCGACCTAGTCGTGGCAGTTATTGAGGCAATCAGGCGAGACAAAGCCGAGCGAAGGATGTCCTTGAACACGCCCATTAAAAAACTGACCGTTCACGCTGGAACACAAAAGAGCGCCCTTGTGCTAAATCAAGCTGCAGAAGATATCGAGGGAACAGGCAAAATCGAGAAGATGACCATCCTTGCGCAGAGCGGGGAAGGAAGAGAAGTTCAAGGCTATTCTGGCATACGATTTGTAGCTGAATACTAGTCTTGTAACTTGAAGCGCAGAACAGCGGCGATGCCGCCGAACGAGTTCTTCAGCATCTGTCCCTCTTCCGTCTCTGTGGAAACGATTTCAACGCTAGCGTTCACCTGATCTGCGAGTTCGGCGTAATCCTCTATCAGGTCTTTCGTGTCTGCAACTCCCAGTGAAGGCGCCTTGCAGTTGGGGCAAGGCTGACCTACTAGACTTTGTTCAAATGATGGCAACGCTTGATCCTTCATGGTTTCTCGTCTCTCATAGCCACAAGCGCTGCATTTCACTGTCACCCTGACTATGTTGAGTCCTTCTGAAAGTAGGAGTGTTTTCACGGCGCCTGCTTCTAGGGCTCTCTTTACTTCTCTTTCGCCGTAGGTTGCTAATCCTGTGTCGTGTCCGATTTCGTAGAGAAATTGCTGCACCACTTTTTTTTCTTCCACGTAGCGCACTTTCTTCAGGATTTCTGGGGCTCTTTCTACAACCTCTTCTATTCCTTGTTCTTCTGTGTACGCCGTGTCAATTGTGTCCAGTATCTTCTCCTTGATCATGTAGTTCAAGAAGTCGCCTTTTTCAAAATCGTATTTTGTGGGTCCAGGACCCCCAATTATTACCCCCTTCAAAGTCGGTATCGATAGAAAAATCTCGTTTGCATGTCCTCCAACGCGCTTGAAGTAACTCAGTAATTGGTCTTCTCTTAGGCGTTCAAACCTGCGTGCTGACTGACCGCCTGCTCGATGCTTGCCCGGTACGCCTGATGTTTCTTGGCGTACTATTTGTAGGCGGTTGCCCTCAAGTGTGGCTAAGGTTGCTGCTGATGCGTCTAAGACCATGATGCCGTAGGTTTCTTTTTCTTTCAGCTGATCTTCCAAGTATTCCATGTGAAACTTGGGGTCGCATCGGTAAAGGTAAATATTGATGGGTTCTGGTGGTGTCAAAACGTAGGTTTCCATGCGTTCGCTTCCAGGTCCGTCTTGAGGTATGGCTCCTGCGAAGATGACTAAGCCGTTTTTGGGCACTTCTCTGAATAGTTTTAGGCGTTGTTGAACCTTTGTGATGGCGTCTTGAACGTTTTTGCGTGTGAAATCCGATTTGATGTTAGACGCTGTGCCGTACTCTTGCCTTAGCATAGCCATGACTTCGCCTATTTGGCGGCCTGGCGGAACATACAGTGAAACGAGTTCGGTTCCTCTGCCCTCTTTTTTGGCTAGGGTCTGCAGTGCTTTTTTTAGGCGAAATCTCTCGAGTGAAGTCCGTCTAGTGGTTGTTGTGGCGTTGCTCATCTGGAAGCTTCTCTTTCTATTCTTGACTGTAAAGCCTTCAATTATAATGGCATAGATAAGAGTTGTCTTCTTTTCGTTGAAGAATAAGTGTTAAGAGAAGAAAGCGCAAATCCTTGCTGAGGTGTTTGAAAATGAAAGGGATTGTTATCTATGACACAACTTACGGAAATACCAAGAAAATCGCCGAAACCATAGCTGAGACCTTGAAGGAGTCTGGAATCGAGGTTGACCTCTTCGACGTGGAAAAAGTCGAGAAGTTAAGCGCAAGAGACTATGATTTTCTAGTTTTGGGTTCTCCTACCAGAATGAGCAGTATGAGTAGGGCGGTTAAAGGTTTCATTGGCAGATTGAAGAGCGATGAATGGGTTAACAAGCCCTTCATAGCCTTTGACACCGAATTGGCTGATGTTATCGAGAAGAAAGGTGCCAGTGCAGCCGAAAAAATCGCTGAAAGGCTCAGAGAAAAGAGACTGAATCAAATTTTGCCAGTTTTGAAGACTGCGGTGCTTGGAATTAAAGGTCCTTTGAAAGAAAACGAAATCGAACGAACCAAAGAGTACTCAAGAGAGTTGATAGCCAAACTGAAAAGGCTGAAAAAGACCAAGGCTGTTTCATCTTCGGAACTCATGTAAGTTGAAGGCAAAACCGACTGTGCGGCTCAGTTTTGGCGCTGTGTTAGTCTTGCCACGCTGGTATTTCGTCAACTCTTATGCAAGCAGTTAAGTGCCCAGGCTTAACTTCAGCCAGGGGCGGCTCTTCCCTTTTGCAAGCGTCGATGGCGTAGGGGCATCTTGGATGAAACCTGCAGCCAGAAATCTCGACTAACGGGTTTGGGGGCTCACCACTCAAGCCTTTTATTTCCTTCTTACCGTGAAGTCGGGGCACCGCGGCTAGCAAGCCTTGGGTGTATGGGTGCCTCGGGTTCTTGTAGATGGATACGACATCGCTGTGCTCCATTATTTTCCCTGCGTACATTACCGCTACATAGTCGCTTAACTCAGCTATTATGGATAAGTCATGTGTGATTAGCAGCATTGAGAGGCTGAATTGTTTCTTCATCGCCTCAAGCAAACCAAGGACTTGCCTCTGAACAATAACATCTAGGGATTTGGTTGGCTCATCTGCGATTAGAAGCGAGGGTCCATTTATCAGAGCCATGGCAACCATTATGCGCTGTCCCTCACCACCGCTGAACATGTGTGGATCGTTCTTGTAACGCTGTTTCACGTCTTTCAACTCAACCTTCCCAAGGTATTCGAAGACCAACCCACGCAACTTTTCCATCCTTGTCTTTTCGTGCGCAGTAACAGCCTCGCCCACCTGATACCCAATGCCTTCCAACGGGTTTAAGGCAGGTATTGGGTTCTGAAATATCATCGCTATCTCTTTGCCTCGAAAGTGACCAATCTCTTCTTCAGACAGTTTGAGCAAGTCTGTTCCCCTGTACCAGACTTCGCCGCTGACGATTTCGCCCTTTGAAATCACATGCTTGAACACGAAGCCTTCCACCTTGAAAAGATGGGGAATCAGATTTAACATGGACATAGCCACAGTGGTCTTGCCGCAGCCTGACTCACCAGCCAAGCCAAGCGTCGTTCCCTCCTTGATTCCGAAGCTAACACCGTCAACAGCCTTAACCGTAACCTCAACAGCTCGAAATTGATCTGTCTTCTGCGCCCTGTAGAAGTAAGTCCTAAGATTGTTAACCCGCAAAAGTTCATTGCTACTGGGCAACACTGACCTTTCTCCACAAGGTTTAGACATGATATTAAACCAAAGAGGAATAAATCCCTTGAGTAAGCTGAAATTGAGGGTGCTTAAAGGCTGTTGTAAAGGCTTAAGTACGCCTCCAAGGGTATTCCATCAGCATCATATGGAGAACATAAGAAATGCCAGAAGTTAAAAAGACAGCGCCCAATGCAAACTCATGCTTCATCTGCGGCAACACTGACCAACAAACCGCCATTTTTCCAATAAGGTTTCGAGGCGAAGACAAATGGGTGTGTGCTAGGTGTTTGCCCAAATTGATACACGGATAACAACTGTCATCCAAGTGGACCGGGCGGGATTTGAACCCGCGACTTCCTGATTGCGAATCAGGCGTTCATACCAAACTGAACTACCGGCCCAAGGCTCACTAGTCGTTGAAGCCTATAGCCCTATATTAAATATTATTTAAATGTGAGTTGTACAGAAGCCAGAAGATTTCCTTCAAGACTCCACTAACTGGACACTGATGTCTTGGTCCACAAATCAGACTAAGCGTCAATGTTCGTCTAAATCAATACCTTGGATGCGAAACGCATAAATCAACAATTTTCATTCTGTAAAGATTTGGTCGGACAGCGGGCGGTAGCTCAGCTTGGTAGAGCTTCCGTGTTGACGAGCCAGACTCGCCGACGGAGACGCTGTAGACCTCTGCCAGCATGGTGGAGAGTCACCCAGCCTATCAAGCGCACAACCCGAATAGGCCGGTCAAGAAGCAGAAACCGGTGTGTCGCAGGTTCAAATCCTGCCCGCCCGACCACCCGGCAAAGGTCAGTGAAGGCTTAAATTCCTCTACGCATCATGGACTCTTTCCACAAATGGAGGGCGAGTTGGTGAAGGAACAGAACGACTGGACGAGAGAGGAGCTGCTGGAAGATTATGTCAATGAGATGACGCCTGTCACGGTTCCCGTCAACATTTCCATTCAAGGCCAACAAAGAGTGCTTGACTTATCCAGCGTTGAAAACATTCTGAGAAGCGCAGAAATTATTACTCTGGAGGATTGTGACTGCAGAGCCAAATGGCACAAGTGTGATGCACCATTAGATGTTTGCCTAAGCCTCGACAACGAAGCCCGAGACGCCATGAAACGAGGCGCCAAACGAATCTCACTAGCTCAAGCCTTAGTGACCTTGAAACGCAGCCACGAAGCTGGGCTTGTTCACTTAGCCTTCACCTTCAAGGGAGAAGAAAAACCTGAAGTCATCTGCAGCTGCTGTTCATGCTGTTGCCACTCAATGAGCGCCCTCGTAAGATTCGGCATCCCAGACCATGTCGTGGCTTCAGAATACATCGCTTCCATCAACGACGAAACATGCGACAACTGCGGCACATGCGTGCAACGCTGCCAATTCCACGCGAGACAACTCATAAACAACAAACTCGTTTTCAACCAAGCCAAATGCTTCGGCTGCGGACTGTGCATCAGCACATGCCCAACAAAATCCATAACCCTTGTCAAGAGAAACGAGCTAAAAAACAAAAAGCTAAAACAACAAGCACACGGAAAGTTTTATAGGATGGATAATCCAACCATATTTCTATGCGATTTCAAACACGTCAACTAGCGCTTTTCTGTATCCTCGCAGCCGCATCAATAGGCATCCAACTGGCACCTAGACCTCCAAACATTGAGGCTACTTCTCTGATTACATTCTTTGTTGGGATAATCTTCGGAGGCATAGCTGGCGGAGTGTTTGGAACCCTTGTCATGTCGATAAACGGTTTTCTCTCACCATGGGGTCTTGCAGGGTTGAACCTGCCCTTTCAAATAGTTGGCATGGGCACAATCGGTGTTGCAGGCGGAATCTTCAGAAGATACGGCTTCGCGGGTCCGGCAAGCAGAGTGGCAGTGGAATCCGCGATTCTAGGCGCTTTCTTGACTCTCCTCTACGATATCATCACCAACGTGGGATTCGCTCTGATAACAAATGTACCAGTAGTCGTAGCTTTCATAACTGGCGTTGTGTTCTCCATCACTCACATCGCCTCAAACACGCTGTTATTCTTATTCGCCTCTGTTCCACTCTTGCACACCTTCAAAACATTTGGAGAATTGAGAACAGTTGCAAACAAGTAAGCGCACGCTTGTCTTTGCTGTCTTAGCCCTGACAGTTTGGTCCCTGATGGCAACAGGCTACGCAGGATACTATTATATGCAGTACAGGCAATTGGAAGACACGCTCAAAACCATGCAGAGTCTAGTCTTGAAAGTGAATGTTTTGATAAACTACGGCAATGGAACTAAAGAATGGAACAACAACACACTTGTACCCATCGGAGCCACAGTTTTTAACGCAACATTGGCAGTCGCAGACATCGATTATTCTATGTGGGGCGAATACGTGCTAATAAATTCTATAAACGGGATTCAAGGCACGCAAGACACAGGATGGATATGGTGGATTTGGAACAGGTCGACTTCTCAGTGGCAATCAACGATTGAGGCAGCCAACAAACACGTCTTAGTCGACGGCGACACAATAGGCTGGAACTACCAAAACTGGGCATCAACCACGCCACCGTCGTAATCGCACAGACAAAAGCCCACGAAATTACTGCTTTCAACCCCAACTTATAGATGCAATAGAAAATGGAGATGGAGGGGCTGATTTTTGCAGTTTGCATTCTTACTGCTTGATAAATGGGCAACTAAGATTAAAATACACGAAGAGGATTACATGAGAGAGCGAGCCAACATTGTCATTTCAACGTAAAGGAAGCTACTGACTTATGACTGTTCTAAACGTGTTTACTCAAGCTCGAAAGGAAGGCAGAAGCTATTTGCTGGAGCCTGAAGCCAAGATGGTGTGCATGGAATACGGCATACCCGTAACACGCTTTAAAGTGGCTCTTACTCAAGAAGAAGCGGTCAAGTTTGCTGAGGGAATAGGCTATCCAGTCGTTCTAAAAATCGTTTCCCCCGACATCATTCACAAGTTTGATGTGGGCGGAGTTTTGTTAAACTTGAAAGACTCAACTGAGGTTAAAGAAGCCTTTCAAAAAATTCTAAAAAACGTTAAGAAGCACAAGCCAAACGCCAAAATTGTAGGCGTGCTAGTTCAAGAAATGGCTCCAGCTTCAACTGAAGTTATCGTGGGCGCCATCAAAGACCCACAGTTTGGTCCAGCCCTCATGTTTGGACTAGGCGGCATATTTGTCGAAGTTTTGAAAGACGTAGCCTTTCGTATCGCGCCCATAACAGAACAAGACGCCAAGGAAATGATAACCGAAGTGAAGGCTTACCCCATCCTCAGAGGCTATAGGGGGCAGCCACCGGCTGATATTGACGCCATCGTAAACATTCTCATGAACACATCAAAACTGGTCATGGACCATCGAGAGATTAAAGAACTCGACCTAAACCCAGTAATGGTTTACGAGAAGGGAGCAAAAACCATCGATGCCAGAATCATTTTGGAATCCCCCTCCAAACCCAGCTCCAATCAAGAGTGAAGTCTTCTCCACGCTTCAGGTTCCGCCCGACACTTCTTTCTTTGTCCGCTTGGATGGAAGACGATTCCAAGCAGTCTCGGAGAAACTCAAGGCTGAGAAGCCCTTCGACAAAAAATTCGCCAAGTGCTTGGTAAAATCAGGGAGAGCCATGTACCGAGAAGAGTTCAGTCCATCCTTGATTTACGTAGCCAGCGACGAAGTTAACGTGCTGTTTGCCTATGGCGCTCCTTTCAGTCGAAGAGTTGAAAAAATCAATTCTGTGCTAGCTGGAACAGTTTCGAGCGCCTTTTCGCTGAATGCCCTCAAACTCTTCGGAAAACCCTTAACTGTGGCTTTTGATTCTCGAATAATAATTATACCTGAAGAAAAGAGCGTTGAATACTTGACATGGCGCCAACTCGACGCGTGGCGAAACCACAACAACGCCTACGCTTATTGGTTGTTACGCAAGCTGGGTCACAAACCTAAGGATGCAGGTAAGACGCTGAAGGGATTGAAAACCCAGGAGTTACATGAGCTTCTTTTTAGACATGGCGTCAATTTGAATAAAACATCCTCATGGCAAAGAAGGGGCGTTCTTTTACATAGACAGCCTTATCAAAAACAACTTGAAACCCGCACGGTTACACGGTGGCAAGTTGTAGAAAACTGGAATCTTCCTGTCTTTTCTTCCAGAGAGGGAATGACCCTTGTTCAACAAGTTATAGAATGGGCTAAACCTCACAAAAACACTGAGGAATAATATTGCCAGAACCAACTACAAAAAAGGTCGAAGAACTCAACCATCAATTGGCAGCACTTAAACAGGAACGTGACAAACTAAACAATGAGGCAAGAGTCTGGGCTGAGAGAAGAAATGCCATCCATGAGCAGATTAAGACACTACGAGGAGAGGCAAGAAATCTCAGGGAGAAACGAGACGCCATAAACCAAAAGGTGAAAGAACTAAAGGGTCTGCGAGAGCAGGCTAAAAGCCAACAAAAGGAGAAACGTGCTCAAGTCACGAAAGCCAGGGAAAGAATGCGTGTTGTCATGGGGAAGAAACCGTCTAGACGCATGGCTGACATTCAAAAAGAAATTGACAGTCTCGAGTGGAAGATTCAAACAACTTCAATTCCCGTAAAGGAAGAAAAGGTTCTTGTTGATCAGATCAGAATTCTCGAAAGTCAACGAGCCGTTCACAGGCAGTTACAAGAATTAAAGAATACCCTTGTCGAGCTGCAAACCGAAGAAAAGGCGTTTGCAACAAGAGCCAAACTTCATCACGAAACACTTGCAGAGCTTGCTGAACAGGGGCAAAGGTTTCATGAACAGATGATAGAATCGATGACAAAAGTTCAAAGCCTTAAGTCAGAGGCAGACGCTGCCCATCAAAAGTATGTGGAATTTCGACAAAAAGCCAGCGAAGCCCATCAGAAGGTTCTTGAACTGCTCCAACAGATCGATTCGCTTAAACAAGAAATCCAACAAAAAGAAGAAGAACAACAAGCCGAAAAACGGCAAGAACTACGTGAAGAGGCCTTAAAAAAAGCCCATGAAAAGATGAAACGCGGTGAGAAATTGACTTGGGAAGAGTTCAAACTCCTTGGAGAGCAGGGAGCCGTTTAACAGAACATTAAAGAAGCCCAATTCATAAAATTAAAGTGCCAGTGGCATCAAACAAGCGCTGAGGACCCCGCGTGACAGTAAAGGACGTTTCAGCGTCAGAGCGCACCCTCGTTCTCTGCGTTGACAGAGACGACGACCTAGGCGTGAAAGCTGGAGTGAAAACGCCAATATTGGGAAGAGAAGAGAACATAAACGCAGCAGTCGCACTTGCCTTAAAGGACCCTGAGGAACCAGACGCCAACGCCATTTTCGAAGCGGTCAAAATCTACGACCACTTAAAAGAGAGCACAAAGGTTGAGGAGTCGGGTGCAGAATGCCAAATAGCTACCATTGCAGGCTCCGAATTGGGTGATGTGGGCGCAGACAAAGAACTCGTTTCTGAACTAACCGATGTTTTGAAGGCTTTTCAAGCCAGCGAGGTCATCTTGGTCACAGACGGATTCGCAGACGAGACAATATTGCCTCTGGTTCAGTCTAGGGTGCCTGTAACATCTGTTCGCAGGGTAACAGTGCGTCACAGTGAATCCATAGAGGAGACTGTGTGGTTGTTTTCTCGCTACTTTAAAATGCTTTTTGAGAACCCAAGGTATGCTCGAATGGCGCTGGGTTTGCCTGGATTGTTACTGATTGTTATAGGCGTGTTGTCTATACTGAACTGGACAAGTTACTCGTGGATTGCCTTCTTGATAGTTTTGGGCGCCTACCTAGTGGTCAAAGGATTTATGCTTGACAAGGCGGTTCGCAACTTTTACACGTGGGTTCGAGAGTATTCACCGCCCCCGTTTCCAAGCTTGATACTGGGTTTTGGGACTGTGGCTGGTTTTCTGCTCGTCGGTATCGGCATGTATCAGGGTTTCTATCAGGCATCTGCTTTTGCGTCTAATGCGAATATTATTTATCTGAGTCAATGGATCGGCGCTCTTCCCATGCTCTTCGGTCATTTCCTTTCGCAGTCTATTTTTCTAATTGTGGTTGGCGTTTCTATCGTGCTTTTAGGAAGGGCTATCCACTGGTTCTTTGAACACGACAGTAGACTGTTGCGCACAGTTGACATCATGGTTGTGGTGGCGTGGTCGTCTCAGATTTTCTATCAAGCGTCTCAGATACTGATCGAACCCGCGTTGCCATACGATGCCTTGGTCTTCTCTATAATTGTCGGCATAGTTCTGGCTGTAGCTTCGGTTCTTTCCACCTCTCTTTTGCACAGGCAGTACTCTGGTTTCTTCAGGGAGAAAGGCAAGAAAGTTGAGGAAGGCTGAAATCGCCGTCATAGGTGGAACTGGACAGGAAAAACTGTTAGGCTATCCTGAGCAGATTAGAGAAGGGACTCCTTTCGGGCTCGCACCACCAATTTTCTTGGGTGAAGTTGATGGAAAAACAGTTGCGTTTATGCCGCGTCATGGTGTTGAGCACGGTGTTCCGCCTCACAGGGTCAATTATAGAGCCAACATCTACGCTCTGCATCTTTTAGGGGTCAAGCGCATCTTGGCAACAAACGCGGTTGGTGCCATAAACCCAAACATAAAGCCCAGCAACCTAGTGGTTCCCCACGATTTGGTTGACTTCACAAAGTCTAGGCAGTCCACTTTTTACGACGACGAACCTGTTACCCATGTGGACGTTTCTCAGATTTTCTGTCCTGAAATTCGATCTGTTCTGATTAGAACGGCGAGGAGAACGGTTGCCAAGGTTGTGGATCGTGCAGTCTTGGTGTGCACTGAGGGTCCCCGTTTGGAGACGCCTGCTGAGATTCGGATGTTTGGGCGAATGGGCTGTGATGTTGTGGGCATGACCATTATGCCTGAGGCTGTGTTGGCTCGTGAGCTTGAGATGTGTTATGTTTCTGTATGCTTTGTGACTAACATGGCTGCTGGTATGCAGAAACGACTTTCATCTGAAGAGCTTGTGAGGGTAGCTAAGAAAACTGCTCCGGTTCTTCAGCAACTCTTAAGAGAGACGGTTAAGCATTTACCAACAAAACGTCGGTGTCTATGTTCGCAGGCTCTTGAGAAGGCGAGGTTTCGGTGCTGAAGCATGCTTAAAGCGGTCTTGTCGGCTGCTGGTGTCTACAAACTTTACGAGAAGTGGTTGAAGTTTCAGGTGAAGAACGGAAACAAGCCTGAACACATAGCAATCATTTTGGATGGGAATCGCAGGTGGGCTAGTGAACGGGCGCTCAACTCTTGGCTGGGGCATCATTTTGGCGCGGAGAAGGTTCGGGCTCTGCTTGATTGGTGCTTAGACTTGAACGTGAAGTCGGTTACAATCTATGCTTTTTCCACCGAGAACTTTATGCGTTCTAGTGAAGAGGTGGATGAGATTATGCGGATTGCGGAGGAGAAGCTGCGGGAGATTTTGACTGATGAGCGTATTCACAGGAACAAGGTGAGGGTGAAGGTTATTGGGCGGTTGGGGCTCTTGCCTAAGGGTATTCAGCAGCTTGTCTTTGAGGTGGAGCAGGCTACGAGGGATTATGATCAGCATTTTTTGAATGTGGCGTTGGCGTACGGTGGTAGAGCTGAGATTGTGGACGCTGCCAAGCAGATTGCGCAGAAGGTTGAGAACGGTGATTTGGATTCTGAGGCTATTGATGAAGATATGTTTGAGAGTCACTTGTACACGGCGCACTTGCCTAAGCAGGATCCTGACTTGATTATTAGGACGTCTGGTGAGGAGCGCTTGAGTGGGTTTTTGTTGTGGCAGAGCGCCTACAGTGAACTCTGCTTCTTGGATGTTTATTGGCCTGATTTTAGAAGGATTGATTTGTTGAGGGCTGTGAGGACTTATCAGAAGCGTAAGCGACGTTTTGGACAATGAAGTGAAAACAAATTTTTTGCGTGTGTGCGCAGGGTAGACCTACGCCCGCTATTTGGATCCTAATAGGCTTCAAAATGAAATTTATCATTTGAAAGGGGGTTGGTGAGTTTTGTTGTTCGTTTGGTTTATGGTGTGTTTTAGGCTGTGAGGAGTTTCTTTTTCGCTATTATTTTCATCTCTGTAGTTCTTCTTTTCTCAGGGGCAGTTCGTTCTCTAGATATTTCTGATTGGTCATTTTTTTGATTTTTAGGAATTTTTCCAAACCTTTTTCGGTTTCTCTTTCGTAGATGCTGATCTCTCCTTCAAAAAGATTCAGAATTGCGTGAGATTCTTGTGGAGGATGCATCTGAGGATCTATTACTGCTAGAGTGGTGAAGCCTTTTGACCTTAATTCTGGAATAAGTGCGCTCAGCCATCTTCTGGTTTGAACGGCGTGATGCTGCAGCAGAACGTCTGAGATGATTTCGATGCAAGCCCTTCTTGGGCCCTTCAGCGATATGTCTAGGTTGCGGATAGCTGAAGTCAAGGCAATACTGATGTCATTAAGGTTTTCTACGCCTTTTAGTTTGAATACGTTGGGTAAGCTCTTGATGATTGCGTCTGCCTGAGGATTGCATACGAAGAGGTAGAAGTTTGATTGAAACTCTTCTGTGAGGGCCTTTACTTCCCCTGGGTCGATGGTGATATAGAGCGTGGCTTCACCCTTTTTTGCCCCTGTTTCAAGAAATTTCTTTATTAGAAGGTCTCTTTCTTCGCATGAGGGTGAGGACAATATGACTGCATAGTTTTTGGGTATTCCGCCAAACAACAAGTTGTCAAGATCCGTATATCCAGTAGTAATACGATCTGGAAGAACAACCTTTGAAACCTCTGGTATAGGTTTGGGCTCTGAGACTATGTGGCGTCCAGTTTCTAAGTAAATCATTCTTGACTTTACTTTTTCTATGTCTTTTTTGGCGTCTAGTTTTTGGAATATCTCTAGTGCTTGGTTGAGGAGGTTGTTGGCTTTTTCTTTGTCGCCTTCCTGGTCTCTTTCTAGGTAAACTCGAGCGTATTCATAGAGGACTATTTTGGCGAGGAGGTAAACGTTCCATCTTCTTGCGTCTAGAGCCTCATGCTCTTGGAGGCTCTTTTCGAAATATTCTATAGATTCTTCCCATTTCTTTTGTGCACGGAACAGCATTCCTCTCAGCGCATCTGCGTTAGCGATGAGTTGTTTATCCTTTATTTCGAGAGCAAACTTGCGCAGGTTGTCAATCAAGTCGTTGGCTTTTTCGATTTCTCCAAGCTCTATTTCTGTCCAGATAACCCACTGAGAGAAACCCGCCTCATAGTACTTTGCACCAGCTTTTTCACAGACTTCAGTCGCTTTTTCAAAGAGTTCTCTTGCTTTGGCGTATTCCCCCTTGTCTGCGTAGAGCCACCCCAGAAGCGCATTACTCATGGCCATTTGTTGAAAATCGTTTAACTTTTGGGAGATACTGATTCTTTCTTTGCAGTATTGTTCGCTCTTGTCCCATTCACCCAGTATCTGGTAGGCAAATGCAAGAGCACCTGTAGAATGGGAAAGGTTAGTCATGTTGCCAGCTTTCTTATCCAATGCAACTGATTCTTCTGTCAAGCGAACTGCTTTGCTCATGTTTCCCATGCCAACATATGCCCATGTCAGATTGGTGCCAATCCAAGATATCCAGCGAATATCTCCTACTTTTTTTGCCAGTTCAAATCCTTTTTCGGTGCATTCAAAGGCTCTTTCGGTCTCTTCTGCTGGAAGTACTGCAGCAAGGTTGTTATACCCCCGCAGCGCAGTCTCGGTAAAACCGTGATCAAGTGCGATTTTCAAGGCTCTCTCCATGCATTCAACGGCTTTCTTAGTGTCTCCAATGTAAGAAAAAATTGTTCCTAAGCTGGCGTACGAACTCGCGATAACTTCATAATCGTTCAGTTTTTTGGCAAGCTCAAGCGCTTTCTCAGCCCAAGAACGAGCTGTAGTCATATCTTTTGTTCGATAGTACATGTGCGCCATATCTTCGTAGAGACTAGCTAGTTCGACGCTTTCAGGCTCTTTTTCCAAAATCTGCAAGGCCTCTTCGTGATGCACTTTAGCCTTTTCTGCGTCGCCTTTCTCCCAAAGAAGGTTTGCGATTTTATAGTGCAATTTTGAAACATTTCTCTTCTCATACAGTTGTTTCCATAAGAGCAACGCTTCGTTCCAATATTTCATGCAGGCATCATATTCTCCAACAAGCTTTTTGATGTCTCCAAGCCTCTCGAGAACAGATCCTTTTTCTCGAAGCGCATCTTCTTTTTCTTCAAGCAGTTTGAGGGCAGATTGAAGGTAGGAAGCAGCCTCGCCATTGGCATAAATCTTCGCAGCCTTGTCTCCAGCCTTCAAGAAATATTCAAGCGACTTTTCTTTGTCTCCACACTCAAGAAAGTGTAAGGCTAATTCTCCAAGATGCTCATCAATCTTCTTAGCGTATGCCTTCTCTAAGGCGCATCCAACCACGCCATGAAGTTTCTTATGCCTTAGATGGCTCACTTCCTCATGCACAACATCCCTGATAACAATATCACCAAAAGAGTACACGTCTTCTCCTCGGATAACCCTCTCCTTCACCAAGCCTGTCTTGAGCATTCTATCCATTAACCCCAACAATTTATCCTCTTCAAAGCCAGTAACGCCACACAAAGCCTCAAAACTAAAATCGTTTCCAACAAAAGAAGCCAGAGTCAACACATTCTGGCACTCATCGTCCAGTCGACTTATTCGCGCCTTGATAACACTCTTAACGGTTTTTGGAAACTCAATCCTTGAAACTTCCTTAATCTTCCACTTATTCTCCTCATGATGAATGATCTCTTCTTCCTTCAGGGACTTTATCACCTCTTCAACAAAGAACGGGTTACCCCTCGTCTTCTCATAAACTAGCTCGCAAAAATCTCTCGGAACATCGTCCTGTTCCAATATCCGCTTAATCATCTCAGAAACATCAGAGGATGACATACGCTTCAACAAAACCGACCGAAGCAAACGCTCCCTATTCAATTCTGTCAACACAGGAGACAAAGGATGTAGCTCATCAATGTCAGTGTCCCGATAAGCACCAAAAAGAAGCAGAGACTCCCTATAGACACCGCGAGCCAAATAATGCAACAACAAAAGCGAAGACTGATCAGTCCACTGCAAATCATCAAGAACGACCAACAATGGAGCTTCCTTAGAAATATTAGTAACAAACTGCGAAACCGCCTCAAAAAGCCTGTCACGCCCATGCTCAGGGCTTATGGGCAAAGACTGGGGAAAAGCCCCAAACTTTTGCTTAAGCTCAGGAACCAGCTCAGAAACTTCGCCTGGATAAAAACCAATCACCCTATACAATTGTTCAGGAGTGCACGTCTCCAAATAATCCTTAATCACCTCCTTCCAGAGAACATAAGGAGGCACACCATCCATCCTGAACAAAGCTGGGCATCTTCCATACAGAACCCTCATCCCACGCAAGCGTGCATAAGCACCCAACTCTCTGGCTAACCTTGTCTTGCCGATTCCTGCCTCTCCATACAGAAAAATAACTCCGCCTTCGCCTCGAACCGCTTTATCGACAGCCTCTCTAAGAACACCCAATTCTTCAACTCTATCAATAAGCTGGACCTCTTTCACAGCCAGAGGACGCGCACTCGGAACAACAACGCTTGGCTTAGGCACGTAGACCTCCCTCAAGAAACTCTCAGCAATTTCCCTCAACGCCCCAAGCAAATCCGCCGAACTCTGAAACCTCTTTCCTGGCTCTTTTTCCAGAAGCTTCATGATGCAGTCAGCCAAAGCCTGCGGAACCTTTGGATTTAGCCTACTGGGCGAAACAGGATAATCATGGATATGACTAAAAATAATCTTCACAGAGTCCTCACCTGGAAAAGGCGGTTTCCCCGTCGCAATTTCATAAAGCACAGCGCCAAAAGTGTATAGGTCAGAGCGGGCGTCAGCGCCTTTCCCCAACGCTACTTCAGGCGCCACATAGGCAACCGTGCCGACTATTACTCCTTCTTGCGTTATGCTGGGTTCACCCAACATCTTAGCCAGACCGAAGTCCATCAGCTTCGCAGCGCCCTCGTGCGTAATCAAGATGTTTTCGGGTTTAACGTCTCGATGAAGAACGCCCTGAGAGTGCGCGTACTGAAGAGCATTACAAACATCGATTGCGGTCCTCAGAACGGTCTGAACATCACATTTGCCCTCTGGATACGTTCCCATAAGTTCCCGAAGACTCATTCCATCAACAAATTCCATAACAAAAAACCGTTTCTCATCCTCCCTGCCAATGTCGTGTATGGAAACAATGTTTGGATGATTAAGCTTCGCCACTACTTGTGCCTCGCGCAGAAACCGTGAATAAGCCTCTTCACTCGAAACCGTGCTCTTGAGCATCTTAACCGCGACAACACGGTTCAAAACGGTGTCTCTAGCCTTGTAAACGACGCCCTTTCCGCCTTCACCCAGCTTCTTTAAAACAGCATACCTTCCATTCTGTAAATGCTCAAGTGAAGGCATGAATATCCACCGATATTAACCCATAACTCTATTCTTCAACAGCTTTAAAAGACTATTCTAATGCACTGTTAAGCCCTTTTTCTGGCGCTTATTATTGAAATCACGTCTCTGTCTTTTAAAACGTGGTCTTCCCCGATTCTCTTCTTCTCTCTAGCTTCCACCGCATAAATGAAGCCTTCACCCAATTCCGTATGAATAATATAGGCAAGTTGCCTTGCAGTTGTGCCGTAAGGAACCACGTAAGCGTCTGGCAACACATTTCCCTTATGGTCACTAAGCTTCTCCACATCCTCCACAGGATAAACAACTATCATGTTTAACAATCTGAAATAAGCCATGTTGATGGCGTCTTGCACGCCAGTCGTGCCAAACTTCATTAAAATCTTCTCCCTAATCGTCTCCAACGCCCTCTTCTGAACGTCAGTCAGACCCTCAGGCTTCAGAACATTGAAGTTGCAGTCACCAGGCTTGTAATCAGTCCACCCTTTCTCAGCCGCCCTTCTCAACGCCAACTCCGCTTCTGCACAGCAAGGCACAACCGTATAGTTAAGTGTCTTCAAGCGCTCAATGTTTTGCTCAGACGGCTCCAAGTCAATCTTGTTGCCCGCAATCAACATCGGCTTAGCGACTCTCCGCAGCATGTCCAAAAACCTCACCAAGTCGTCTTCACTCCAAGCCGTGGGCTTCTCAGCGTTCAACCCAGCCTTCCTCACAGCCTCAAAAATGTGCACCCTCTTGATGGCTAAACCACTCAACCGCTCCTCGAGCAACGAATGAATATCCACAGTTCCAGATTCAGCTGTCCTCGCTAGTTTTGGCCAGTCTCTCTTCAAAATCTGCATCAACCACATGGTGATTTCTGTCTCTAAGAAACGCGCGTCCTCAATCGGATCATGGCTTCCAACATCGACCAGCCTCCCCTCGGAATCTGTGCCACCAGCCGCGTCGACAACATGAATGAGAGCATCCGCCTTACGAATCTCGTCTAGAAACTGGTTCCCCAAGCCTCGACCTTGCCAAGCCCCGGGCACGAGTCCAGCGCAGTCAATCAACTCAACTGGAATGAGCCTTATGCCATCCATGCACAGCGAGTTCCTCGGGTTGTCTTGAACGTTAAACTCCTTGCAAACGCAGGGCGTTCGAAGGTAGCCCACACCTCGATTAGGCTTAATGGTTGTGAACGGGTAACTCGCAATCTCCGCTGGAGCCAGAGTCGCCGCGCTAAAGAACGTGGACTTGCCCGTGTTGGGCTTGCCGACGATACCGACCATCAAACTCTTCTACTTCCAGATAGCTATGTGGACTCAAGCCTAATTCAATTTATTTCCTCTAAAGGTCTGTGGTGTCGTTGCACTGGCGAAGACCCAAGTTACTCTCTCGTAATTGGATTTGATTTGGTCGATGCGTTCCTTAGGCCATGTCTCGTCCCAACCCAGTCCTAGGTCTTCATCGATTAAAATCACAGTCATGTCGGTTCGCCAAGGCTTCTTCTCCATAATAGTAGTCACGCTACAAATCCGCTTAGAAACGTTGCAGTCAGCACACCTGCCTGTTTTGGCGCAGGGCGTGGCAAACTCTTTGACCCTAGCGTGAAAAGGAGCGATAACATTCTTGATGCGATAAAGAGCCTCCTCCACATCTTTAACAATCTTGTTTCTGCCAACTACAACAAACACTCTTCTCGGACCAAAAATCATCGAGGCAACACGATTTCCAACAGCATCAATGTTGACCAATTTTCCATCAACCGTAACAGCGTTGGAGCCAACCACGAGCATGTCGCAGGAAAAAATCTTTCTCGAAATATCATCGCGAACCCAAGTCAAACTCGCGTCTGTGGTCAACTTCCTAGAAAAAGGATTTAGAACCTTGCGTCCTCTCTTTTCCAATTCTTCTAAGATTCCTATCTGTCGAATGGTTGCAGAGTCTCCAATGCCTACAACTGTCTTTTTTGAAACCGCTTTCAAAATAAATTCCTTCGCCGTGTCAATACTTTTGGTGAATTTGGCGTCAAAATGGTTTGCCAACAAATTCTCTAAAGTTTCCTTTACCTCTTTTTTCAACTTCAACACCATTGAGCCTTTGTCTTGCAATCCTATTATGATACAAACGTATGAATTTGTTTTGCTGATCACATTGAGAAAAGAAATAAGTGATTAAAGGCACGATAATTCAGACATTAAGGTAGATGAAAAATCTTTGCGGTCAAAAGTGAAGGCCCTTATCTGTGATCCACTAGACAACGAAGGCGTGTACAAACTAGAAAAAGTAGGGTTTAAAGTTGACGTAAAACCAAGCATTTCCAACAGCGAACTACAGAAAACCGTTTCAAACTACAACGTGTTGATTGTGCGAAGCCGAACTAAGGTGACTAGAAAGATACTGGAGGCTGGAAAACAACTCAGAGTAGTTGGAAGAGCGGGCGTGGGCTTAGACAACATTGATTTAGATGCGGCTGAGAAAAGAGGCGTTCAGGTTTTTAACACGCCTGAGGCTCCAGCCGAAGCCGCTGCCGAACTCTCCATTGGACTTATACTCTCCTTGGCAAGGAGAATTCCAAGCGCCGACAGAGCCATGAAAGAAGGCAGATGGATAAAAACGGGTTTGATGGGCTGGGAACTCAGAGGCAAGACTCTAGGCACGATAGGGTTGGGCAATGTAGGTGAACGCGTGGCAAGGCTAGCTAAAGCCTTTGGCATGACGATTCTCATAACAAAGCGTACCCCGCCTGATCCAGCCATGTTGAAGGAGCTTGAAGCCCAGTTCGTTCCTCTCACTGAATTGCTCAAGCGAAGCGATGTTGTCATGATTCATGTTCCTTACTCTTCTCAAACGCATCACATGATTGGCGCAAAAGAATTGCAGCTCATGAAGAAGGGCTCTTATTTGGTCAATACATCGAGAGGCGCCATTGTAGATGAAAAAGCCCTTCTGAAAGCTCTGCAATCGAAGAGACTTGGAGGCGCCGCCTTAGACGTCTACGAGGTTGAACCGCCAACGAACTGGACGTTGATGCAGCTGCCAAACGTGGTTTGCACGCCTCACATTGGAGCACAAACGATTGAAGCTCAGAAAACCGCTTCCGTGTTAATTGCTGAGAAAATAATAGGTTTCTTCACTCAATCTTGAGATGATACGCCATGGTGGAAAAAACAAAACTAGTTGATATGTATAGGCGCATGCTGCAAATTCGATTTTTTGAAGAGAAAGTCTTCGAGTTGTACGGGCAGAATCTCGTGCCTGGAACCATCCACTTGTACGCGGGTGAAGAAGCCGTGGCTGTGGGTGTGTGCGCCAACCTCCGCCCAGACGACTACATAACCAGCACGCATCGGGGGCATGGGCACTGCATAGCAAAGGGCGCTGACATGAGCAAGGTGATGGCTGAAATCTTAGGCAAGAAAACAGGCTATTGCAAGGGCAAGGGAGGCTCCATGCACATCGCCGACTTCAACATAGGAATGTTAGGAGCAACCGCTGTCGTGGGCGCTGGGATTCCAATAGCGGCTGGCGCAGGCTTATCAATCAAGTTGAGGGGCACAGACCATGTTGTGGCGTGTTTCTTCGGCGAAGGCGCATCCAACCAAGGGACTTTTCACGAGGGCATAAACATGGCTGCGGTTTGGCGGTTGCCAGTTGTTTTTGTGTGTGAGAACAATTTGTACGCCATGGGAACCCGTCAAAGCTTGGTCATGGCTGTGGAGAACATTGCTGATAGAGCAGTTGCCTATGGCATTCCAGGAGTCTCTGTGGATGGAAACGATGTCTTAGCCGTTTATGAAGCTGCTTCTGAGGCTGTTAAACGAGCGAGAAAAAGTGAAGGACCAACGCTGATCGAGTGCAAGACCTATAGGCAGAAGGGACACTCAAGGTTTGACCCTGCCGCATATCGACCAAAAGGCGAGGTGGAAGAATGGCTTAGAAAAGACCCGATTCTCCACTTCAAAGCCAAACTCATCGAAATGAACGCCCTAACAGACGAAGAAGACGAAAGGTTGAGGCGAGAGGCAGCTGGGGCTGTTGAAGAAGCGGTCAAGTTTGCCATGGAAAGCCCGTTTCCTCAACCTGAAGAAGCGTTGGGAGACGTGTACGCTGAAGAGGAAGGTGGGTCGGGTAAATGAAGGAGACAACCGTTCGAGACGCGTTGCGGGAAGCCTTGCGCGAAGAGATGAAAAGGGACAAAACAGTCTTCTTGTTGGGCGAAGACATTGGGCGTTATTGGGGCGGAGCCTTCGGCGTCACAAAAGGCTTGGCTGAAGAGTTCGGAGACGAGAGGGTTCGAGACACAGCCATCTCCGAATCCGCAATAATAGGTGTGGGCGTGGGCGCCGCGATAACGGGCATGCGTCCAGTCGCTGAAATCATGTTCGGCGACCTTTCAGCCCTAGCTATGGACCAGATTTGTAATCAGGCGGCTAAGATTCGGTACATGTTCGGTGGGCAGGTTAAGGTGCCTTTGGTTATTCGGACGCCCTTCGGCGCTGGTGTCAACATAGCCTCGCATCATTCGCAAAGCCTTGAAGCATGGTTTATGCACACGCCGGGTCTGTACGTGGCTGTGCCCTCAACCCCATACGACGCCAAAGGACTGCTTAAAACAGCTATTCGAGGCAACAACCCCGTGTTTTTCGTGGAGCACAAGTTGTTGTATCCGATTAAGGGCATGATTCCTGAAGAGGAACACGTTGTTCCGTTTGGAGTAGCCGACGTGAAACGTGAGGGCGCAGACGTGACCATTTTTGCAACTCTTTACATGGTGCACAAGGCGTTAGCAGCAGCCGAACAACTCAGCAAACAGGGAGTGAGCGCCGAGGTTGTTGACCCGCGCACTCTCTCACCCTTGGACAAATCCGCCATTGTGAAGTCGGTGAAGAAGACTGGACGAATCGTTATCGTCACAGAGGACTGCAAAACAGCGGGCGTCAGCGCCGAAATCGGGGCTGTTGTTGCTGAAGAGGCACTCGATTATCTTGACGCTCCAATAAAGCGGGTGGCTGAGCCCGATACACCCATACCGTTTAGTCCACCGTTAGAAGGGTTTGTCATCCCCGACGAAAAGAGCATAATAAAGGCGGTCAAGGAAACTCTTCATTAAGATTCTTGCATTAAACAAAATAAAAGGCGTGAACGCCAGTGCCTGTTACTCCTCTTCACTACTGCGCTGCTTACGCAATTAATAAAGCAAGAAGAGGGTTAGTTCTCCCCGCCCTGATTGTAGGCTCTGTGATTCCAGACCTAGATTCTTTTATTAGTTTTGTGACGGGTGGAAGGTCAGGTCCGCCCAGAGGCTTGATGCACAGTCTTCTTGGTGCTGTTACTTTGGATACGTTTTTAGCCGTGCTGGTCACGGTCCTACTGTACCCCTTGATGGTTTCGTGGATTTTTAAGTTGGAGAAAAAGGAAGTGGTAGAAAAGTGTCGTGTCTCTGGCATGCTTGTGCTGTCGGCTCTTATGGGAAGTCTGTCCCATGTGCTCATTGATTCCACGATGCATGATTACAACCCGCTTCTTTACCCCTTCATGAACGAATCGTTTGACGCCTTGGTGTTCATGAACAACTGGCTCTTAGCCTCAGTCATCGTACACACAGTTCTTTTTGGGCTGCTGTTAGCCATCTTCGTTTATGAAATCAGAAAAGGAACCCAAGGATTTTGGAAACGCTTGCTAGTTGAATCAACTTAGCTGCGCTGGAGGTCTCGGCGTGTAGTAGGGTATATGTGGAGTAGAACCAGTGTCTTCTCGTTGCTCGTCTTTTGATAGAAAAAAGGAGGGAATTCAGTCTTTTGTGTGTAGGTTAGGGCTTAGAGGTTTGCTAGGGTTTGAAGGTTTGCTAGTAACGTGTTTGCCTTGTTTACGAAGGTTGTGTAGTAAGGCTCTGGAATTATGTTGCTTTGCCCGGTAAGTATGCTCATGAATGTGTTCATCTTCTGAAAAGCTTTCGGGAAATCTTCCACGTCCTTGGCAGCCGCAACAAAGCCTAACTGATTAGTCAAGGCGGTCTGTCCGTTGCCTACTATGGGTGCTGTGTTGATTTCGTCTGCAAACTCATTGATTTCTTCGTCTATGGCATGAAGGAAGGAGTTGGCGACGATATTCCGTAGAACTGTGATAAGTCCTACTTCATTTCCGCTGTTATAGTAAATGTCGGGGTCCCCAAGCTCACCATTGGCAAAGACGAATCGACCATTTCCAATTGATAACGTTGCCAAGAGGCTTACTGCAGTCGGTCCGCCTGTTATCTGTGGTCCTTCGATGAGAGACGTCCATCCGCTAGGTAGAAGTAATGCAAGAGTTTCGTCGTCATTGTAGTGATAATCTGCTGCGCCGCCACCTATGGTTACGCCCACTGTGAAAGGATGCGAAGCTACAGAAGTGGCAACGAAGTCCACGCCGGTTTGAGGGACTACATAAGTTGGTGATGTAACTCCAGCAGCTCCAGCCATGTAATTTGTTATGGTTTGCGGATACGTTAGAGCTGTACCGCCTCCACCCCATTCGGCAGTTACAACAACTGTGCCTCCTGCTAGTATATAGCTATGCAAACTACTTAACTCAGTAGCACTGAAAATTGATCCCCCATACCAGCCTGGGTCAATTATGAACACTACAGGAAAGTCCCAAGGGTTGGGTGCAGTAGCGGGGAAGAAGCTCATAGAAACCAGAGGGATAGTGGAGAGAGGATTTGGATAAATGATTAGCCCATTAGGACTCGTAGGACTGAAGAGTTGAAGCGATAGGAAACGGACAACTTCTCCGTGTCCCGTTAGTAACATGACAGAAGGCGTGCTTGTTGCTTTAGTGCGAGGAACCATAGTTCCCAAAGTACCTAGGGGCAATGTCAAAAGGACTACAAAGCCGATTATCTTTCTCATAGATTCACCGCAAAAATAACGTTTATTCTTTTAATTTGTATAAATAATTTATGGATAATATTTAGGTAATAGTTTTCTATTCCAGCTAAATAACACTACGACTATTCAAATAGAAAAAAGAGTTTGCTGAGGATGTTTCTTCATCAGAATGATGAAGCCTTGGCCTTTACGCTTTTAACTTGAACTGGCTATTATCCATTTAAAACACTAGGTAAGAGAGGATTCCATTTGGTTACAAGAGTCGTGATGCCTAGGCTCAGCCTAACCATGAAGGCTGGAACAGTTGTTCAATGGTTCAAGAAAGAAGGCGAAACAGTTCAAAAAGGCGAGCCGCTTGTGGAGGTGCTCTCGGAGAAAGTAACCTACGATGTGGAGGCTCCTGAATCGGGGGTCTTACGCAGGATTTTAGCCGTTGAAGGAACCGATGTGCCGGTGGCTCAAGGTATAGGTATCATTGCTGCAGCTGATGAACAAGTTCCAGAGATTGAAGTTGCACCAGAAGCTCCACTAGAGGCTGCAATGGTAGAAGCAGTTGAAGAGAGAGCATTGATGGAGAAGGGTGAAGAGCGCATCGTTGCTTCGCCCGCAGCCAAAAGACTTGCCAAGGAACAAGGGGTCGACTTGTCCAAAGTTGTGGGCACTGGTCCAGAAGGGCGAATAGTCGAAGACGACGTCACAAGATTCTTGGAGGAAACAAGGAAGGCGCCTAGAGTTCGAGAGATTATTCCCTTAACTGGTATACGAAAGACAACGGCTGAAAGGCTGTCGTTGAGCGCCCGAACCGCGCCCCACAGCACGATCACTATGGAAGTTGACATGACAAACGCTGTTAAGACCCGAGAGAAAACACAGACATCCTACACGGACATGCTGGTGAAGGCTGTAGCGCAGGCACTTAAAGAACATCGCCTCTTAAACGCAACCTTAGAACGTGAACAGATCAAGGTGTTTGAGGACATCAGCGTGGGCGTTGCGGCTGCCACAGAAAGAGGACTAGTTGTTCCTGTTGTACACAATGCAGACACAAAATCGCTGAGCGAAATAGCCTCTGCCTTGAAAGAACTGGTGGAAAAAGCTAGGGAAGGCATTTTGACTAAAGAAGACTTGGCTGGTGGGACCTTCACCATCACCAACCTTGGCATGTACGGCGTAGACGTTTTCATTCCAATTATCAACCCGCCGGAAACAGCAATACTGGGCGTTGGAAGAGTGACGGAAAAACCCGTGGTGGTCAGCGGGCAAATAGCCATAAAACCCGCTATGCAGCTCAGCCTAGCATACGACCACCGGATCGTGGACGGCGCCCCAGCCGCAAGATTCTTGCAGACAGTGAAGCAAATTCTGGAAAGCGGTCTCTTCGAAGAAGGTTAAATCTCATAAGTAGTTGTCATCATAACTCTATTTCTATACTGACCTCTCTGTTAGTCATCAGTTTTCCAATGGTTTTGGCTTTTTGAAAAACTTCTCTCTTGACATTTTTTTCGGGTTGAATAAAGAAGCGCAGTTTTATCGGTTCTTTGCCCTTCTCGATGTTTTGGTTCCACGTTCCTATGATTTTTCCATTTAGAAGTATGGTTGGTTGCGCCCCGCCTCCTACGTACACTGTTTTCTCGTGTTCTCTGTCGATAAGTCTGTCTCTTGCTTTGTAGCCTTTGGTGTAGGGGTCTTCGTATGGAAGCAACGATGTGGAATCTGTTCTAAGAGGCTTGAATTTAACTAACTGCTCATAATCCGTTCTTAACATCACATAATCCTCTCTGAGACTACTCATCTTGACATGAAGCAAATTTGCTTCCATTACAGCCAGAGCCTCCTTTATGTCAGTTTTGCCGAAACCAGTCCACCATGAAATGTCTTCTTCAGTGACTGGACCAAAAGCTTCCACGTATCGATTGATCAACATCGCTTTTGCTTCTTCGCTTCTAACAGATTCCAAGTTGAGTTTGGGGTAGATTTCCTGAAAGAGGAAGTAACGGTTGGCTTCTGTGATGCGAAGAGTTCCCGCAGCCTTCTCGCTGACGACCAATCCCAAGTGCATCATCACGTTCAAGACAATGTTTACATTAGTCATTTTGTAGACGGTTTTGCCAGCTCTCAGCTCAAACGATTTAACCATTCCCTTTGACAAGGCTCTCTTGATTTCTGGGAGAGTCTTTCCGCCGCCCTTTAAGATACTGCATAATTTTTGGGTGAGTTCTCGTTGTTCTGATGGTTTCATTCCCCATTTCTGAGTCCATTTTAAGAGTTGAGGCTCTGGTATCTTTGTTGCTTGGTACAGCGTGGGCGCTGATTGTGTGGATGTTATGAAGAGGGTGCCTCTCATAGCTTGAAAGCGCAAGAGGTTTCTTCTGATATAGAATTCTTCGTCTAAATGCTTTCTTTGGAAATTTTTCACTCTGTTGAACAATGAGATGTAAGGGGTTTCTGCGCTCGTAGCATGCAGAGCAATGATGTCATTCACTGTCTCTAGAACGTTTTCCGCCTGAGAACCTTTCAGAAGGTGATGCTTGTGAAGAATGTATTGTGTGACAACCGAGTCTTCCAAGGCTCGCATAACTGCCTACGCCCCCTGTTAACATTAACCTCTATCAATAAGAAGTTAGCAAAACAGTTTGTGATACAAGTCCTGGGGTTTAAGGGGGGGTAACATTTATATTTGTCGAACACAATTCTATATTTATCGAATGCAAATCAATAAAAGTCGATTAAAAGGAGATTGAAATCAAATTGTCAGAAGAATGGAAGAATGAGATGAAGAAGCTTAGAGAAGAACTTGCAGGCTTAAAGGAGCAGTTGAGTGAACTAACTGAGAGAGCCAAGGAGAGCCGCCGAGGAATATACGTAGACGTTGGAGAAAGAGTGCGCGACTATGTGGAGGACGTGATGGAATCAGTGGCTGAAGGCATAAGCGGCGAACTCGAGAAATCTGTTCTGATAAGCCCTGGCGGAACCATAAGGGTTGAAAGACGAAGAAGAGAACTAGCCGAGGAAGAAGCGAAGGCGGATCCAGCAAAAGCGGCTGCAGCCATGAGCGCCCTTGGAAATGAACACAGGCTGAAGATTCTTGAGCAACTCATCCATGGTGGAAAATACATAAGTGAACTGCAGGAGGAGCTGCCCGACATTGCTTCGAGCACGTTGTCGAGTCATCTGGACATTTTAGAGGAAGCGGGGTTAGTGGTTCAGGAGAAGGTTCGGGGAAGATACCTAGTCACGATGCCTGGCAGAATGGCGTACAACATGGCTAACCAAATCGCCAAACTCGTCGGGAAGGGGGCAGTTTGAGACTCTTCAACTATAAGCTGGGTGGCGAACCTCTGAAACTCCTTAACGACTCAAACCTTCTGCAAACCAACAAATGCGTGGTAAAAGCAACGAGAAACACTCTGGCTCTTCCCATATTGATCAACGAGAACTTGGAAGGACACGTCTTCCACGGGTCTGGGCAACTATTGATAGATACCATAGTTGAAACCGAGAAGGGCGCCATAGGCAAACCCACAATTAAAGACTTAGACAAGCCCTTTCTTATGCTCGGCAAGACAGAAGAAGTGAAGAATAACCTTGCGACCGCGAACCCCCAAGAATTGGCGCAGTTTGGCTATTCGACCGTAGAAGCATTTGTCAAAACGGCGGAAGACTTCTGCAACTACTTGTTCAACAAAGGACTGCAATGTAACGATTCAACCACAGGAGACTCTAAAATTTTCGTTTTCACAAACGCTGAGAGCTTCGATGTTCTTGTGGCTAAGGGAAACGAATTAGTCTACACGTCTAAGGAAAAGGTGTTTGTGTTCAAGAACGACAAGGAAGTCTTGACTTCACCCCAAGAAGTCGTGGTTTCCAAAAGAGGAAGAACAGTGGTTGTAGCCAAAGACCGTGTCTTCGTCGAAGACTAGGTACAAAAATAAATACTACATGCATCCTCACAAAATCAACGAAAGGGAATGAAAGTCGCTACTTATTACTCTTTAGACGACATAAGAATCGAAGACAAGCCTAAACCCAAGATTGGCCCAGACGAAATCCTCGTGGAGATGAAAGCTTGCGGCGTCTGCGGCAGCGACCTCATGGAATGGTACCTGCGAAGTCGGGCGCCTCTCGTTCTTGGACACGAACCTGCAGGTGTGGTTGCTGAAGCGGGAAAAGAGGTGAAGAACTTTCGGGTGGGTGACAGAGTCTTTGCGCATCATCATGTTGCTTGTTTAAAATGTCATTACTGCCTCCGCGGCGACTACACCATGTGTCAACAGTTCGGTCAGACGCACATTGAGCCGGGCGGATTTGCCGAATACTTCCGAGTGCCAGCGCTCAACCTGCAGATCGATACGCTGAAGCTTCCAAGCGACCTTTCTTATGAAGAAGCCACCCTGATTGAGCCTGTCGGATGCTGCATAAGAGCCCAAAACAAGTGCAACATTCAAGCGGGAGACGTGGTAGCCGTCGTTGGTGCAGGACCCTCTGGAATCATTCACGCCATGCTAGCGAAAACCTCAGGCGCTGCCAAAACAATAGTGAGCGACACGGTTGAATTCAGGCTGAACGCAGCCAAACGATTAGGAGCAAGCGTAGCCGTCAACCCGCAGAGAGAAAACCTCGTGGATAAAGTTAAGGAAGCCACGGAGGGAAGAGGCGCCGATGTGGTCATCGTAACAGCGCCCAACTTGAAAGCCATAGAAGACGGAATCCAAACCTGTCGAAGAGGCGGAACCCTATGCCTCTTCGCACCGACAGAGCCCAAAGAACAAGCCCGATTGAGTCCGCACAGACTGTTTTTCTCCGAAATCACGATTGTGCCCTCTTACTCTACGTCTCACGTAGAGACCAGACTTGCCCTGCAACTCATAAGTTCGGGAAGAATCAAGGCTAAGGAACTGATAACGCATCGTTTTCCCTTAAGCCAAACAGCTGAAGCGTTCAAGATTGCTGCCCATAGCAAAGAATGCCTAAAAGTTGTGGTTCTGAATGAATAACTGTTAAATTCTATTTTTTATGTGGTTATTCTGATTAGCTTTTCCAAGTGCGCTTTGCTTTCAATGATTTTTCTTTCGTCTCCGTTGATTTCGAGGGTGAGCCAGCCGTTGTATTTGACTTTCCTCAGTGCGCTTATTAGACCCGTGAAATCGATGTTTCCGCTTCCAATCGGAAGATGAGTTGTTTTTTGAACGTCACCTTCCAAAGTGGCATCATGAACGTGAACATCTAGGATTCTGTCCCTAAACATGTGAACAGACTCGTCAAGATTAAATCCCATCTGAAACAAATGTCCGGTTTCAAGCAGAACGCCAAGCTTTGTTGAAGGAAAACGTGAAACGAACTGCATGAAGTCGTGTAAACCCGCGAATGTGAAAGGTGGATAGCAAAAGGATTCCAAGGCAATTTGGATTCCTTTTTTCGATGCGAACTCGACTTCTTGCTTCACCAGTTTGAGGAAGCGTGTCCTTGCATTCGACAGAAGTTCGCTCTCTTGAGGGGCTGTAGAGTTTGTCGTAAAGAATGGTGGATGAAACGAAACTAGCTGAGAGGAGAGTTCTCCACAGAGTTGGATGCCAGAGTGCAGCTCCTTCTGAAATCTGTTGCCTTCTTTTTCTGTCAGAGCAAACTTCATTGCATCGTAAAGTCCGCCAACATGCACACTTCTCTCCATTCCCAAGCCGTCGAGAACGCTTCTCAAACTTTTAGCATCAATTTCCTCAAAGCTCCACAATGGACCAATCTCAAAGCATTTGAAACCCAAAGAATCTGCTTTCTGAACAAGCCTAAGAAGTTCACTGTTGGAGTGAGGAGGAGTTGATTTGAAAAAGCCTTCGGGGGCTCCGTGTAATGCTATTTTCATGGCTATTCTCTATGATGCGATTTGGCTCTTATCTTCTTTTCATGGAAACCATAATATTTATGACGTTTCAATATGGCATTCGTGACACGGTTCAAAGATGTGACAACACTTGTCTAGCCCAAAAATGAAAGCCGCCATGCTGTACGGAGTGAAAGACCTTCGAATCCAAGAGGTCGACATGCCTAAAATTGGTTATGGCGAGATTCTAGTCAAGGTGAAAGCCGCTACGACTTGTGGAACCGACCTCAAAATCTTTCAGAGAGGCTACGTGGAAGGCGTGATTAAATTACCCACAGTCTTTGGACACGAATGGGCTGGCGATGTAGTTGAGGTGGGGGAAGGCGTTTCATGGTTAAAGAAAGGCATGAGAGTTCGGGCTGGAAACAGTTCGCCCTGCCTTCGCTGTTACATGTGTCAGAAAGGAAAGTACAACCTATGTGAAGACATGATGTGGCTCTGGGGAGCCTACGCCGAGTACATTAAGGTTCCAGCGCGCATCGTCATGCTCAACACGCAGGAGATTCCGTCTCACGTGACCTACGAGGAAGCAGCAGTAACCGAACCGCTTGCATGTGTGCTGCACGGAATAGAAGAGGCACATGTAAAACTGGGAGACACGGTTGCCATAATCGGCGCTGGACCCATCGGGCTTCTCCACATGCTCACTGTTAAGAAGCTGGGCGCCAGCAGAGCTATCATAAGCGACACCGTGAACGAGCGATTACAACTTGCGGAAGAACTCGGCGCTGATGAAACAATCAACGCCAAGAACAAGGACACGGTCGAAGAAACCAAGCGGTTGACCAATGGGTACGGAGCCGACGTAGTCATCGAAGCCATAGGCTTGCCAGCCACTTGGGAGCAAGCGTTAAGAATGGTGAGAAAAGGCGGGACAGTGCTGGAATTCGGCGGATGCCCACCTGGAACAGAGATAAAGGTGAGCACGGAGCAGCTTCACTACAGAGAAACCTCCATTCTTGGCGCTTTTCACACGACTCCAGCTCACTTCAGAAGGGCGCTGAACCTCATTGCGTCTGGAACCATAAACGTGAAGCCTTTGATTACTCGAAAAATGAGACTTGACCAGATAAGCGACGCATTTGAAATGCTGACAACATCGAAAAGCGACATAAAAATCGCTGTTCTTCCTTAGGAAGGCTGAGGCTGCGGCAGGAGAGCATCGATAACAAAGCGGAATCCAAAAGTGATGAGTATCTCACCGAAAATTATCATTACGACTCTGTATTCCTCTTTACCAATCAGGCTTGTTCCTTTCTTGGCGAGATAAGCTGTGCCTATAAGCCAAGCGTAGTCCATCCAAACATGCGAAACATACATGAGTAAGACGCCCTCAAAGGATGCCAAGTTTAGGGCGCTTACGATGAGCGTCATGCCTATCGTGAGCCACCAAAGGATGAAGTAAGGGTTTAGACCAGTGAAGAGAGTGCCGAGCAACAGAGGATTTCTAGAGGGTATACCTCCCTTGCTTGCAACAGTTGATTTTGAAGTCAAGGCTCCACGAATCTGTAGAAAACCAAATACGAGGAGGGCAATGCCTCCAGCGACTCCAACAACGAGTTTTATCAACGGTTCATTGGCAACTGTTTGAAGCGTAAGCGCCAAAAGCAAGACCAAGCTGAATTCAAAAATCGTGTGCCCAATCGAAAACGCCAATCCACCCTTGGCGCCAGATTTAGTGCCGTGTGTAATATTGGTGAAGAACAAGGGACCCGGCGCTAACGCTCCGGAAGCGGTAACAATCACTACTGTTGCGATGAAGGTAAAGATATCCACGAGAATAGGGTAAGACAAAACCTTCATAATTAAGCTACCGTTAACCCACAAATAATGCGCTTACGAGGAGCCGAAAACTTTTCACACATTCAAATGCAAAGTTTTTTGTCCAGTTCTTATCCATTCAAAGACTTCTTTCTTAACCATGAACAGAGGCATTTACAGTAATTTTGCTTGGGGAGAGATGTTAGAAAAAAAGGAGGTTTTGGAGTTTATTCGTTAATGAGGTCTATGATTCTTTGTGCTTCTGATATCAGGTAATCTGCTTGGTCGCTGGATAGTTTCTTATCTCTTAAGGCTTCAACTTGGCTTATGAAATCCATTAGCTTATGTATTGCTCCGTTTTCGTTTCCAATGGCTAAGAGATGCAGAGTGTCTTCGAGTTTTGATGTGAGACTGTTTTCGGTTCCTTTTGGTAGATTCCAAGTTTCAATCGTTTCGATCAGTCTTTGCGTGAGGTCTTCTGGAGAAGCTGAGGACTGTAATTGTAAGGGTGTCGGTTGCATGGTTTCCTGCAGCATCACTTACATCCAAAGTGACAGTGTAGATGCCTGGAGTTGTGAAGGTGTAGGTTGGGTTCACACCTGTCAAGGTTTGTGGAGTACCATCTACGAATGTCCACATATAACTCACTATTCCAACATTGTCAGAGGAACCACTGCCATCAAAGGTCACCAAAGTATCTTCATAGACTGTCTGGTCTGGACCTGCATCGGCTGTAGGAGGTACATCATCGGGGAGCCTCGCAAGTTTCATCAACCAAAAATCACTGCCGCCTGCGCCGAGGGACCATGTGTTGCCGGCCAGTGCATATCCTCCATCAGCGGTCCTAATGACGCTTGTCGCATCCTCCCCTCCCGTTCCGCCGAATGTCATGTTCCAGTGTACGTTTCCTGCGGAATCAGTCTTAATAAGCCAAGCTCCGCCAGCACCGATAGAAGCGGTGAATCCAGCTATAGCATAGCCACGGTCACTCGTCTGCACCAGTGAATTCCCCCCATCATCATATGCGCCTCCATATGTTTTGCTCCATTGCCATTCGCCATTGATATCCGTTTTGATGAGCCAAATATCACTGAAAACTGGATAGCCCCACCGATCTGTTCGGCCAGCAAGCGCATATCCGCCATCGGTAGTCTGAACCAGCGAATATGCTATGTCGTAGTACGACTGAAAATTTCCATACATTTTGTACCATTGCATTTCTCCAGTTGAATCTGTTTTGACCAATAGGAATTCGAAGCCATAGAAAACAGTAGAAGCAGAACCAGCGATGGCGTATCCTCCGTCATCAGTCTGGATGATTGATTCTGCAGTCCACCAAGGTTCGAATGTTTGACTCCATTGTAGGTTACCGGTCGCATCGGTCTTAATCAACCAAATACCTGGAGGTTCAAAGGATAACGTATAACCAGCAATTGTATACCCACCATCTGAGGTCTGTACGATTGACCGTTCTCCTTCTACAACATCTATACCCGTTCCACCGTATGTTTTGTTCCATTGCATATTCCCTTCCCCATCAGTCTTCACAAGCCAAATGTCCCAGCCCCCCTCTTCGGAAATAGTGGAACCAGCTAAGACGAAGCCCCCATCTGCAGTCTGCAAACCTGAACTACAAAGATCTTTACCTGTTCCACCGTATGTTTTGTTCCACTCCATGTTACCATAAGCATCTATCTTAATGAGCCACATGTCAACTTCGCCACCACCGAAAGAAAATGTCTGGCCAAAGAATGCATATCCACCATCAGCTGTCTGTATAACGCGGACGGCGAAATCGTCATTTATCCCGCCATACGTCCTGCTCCATTCAGTTGCGGGTGGTTCGACTGACTCTGCCTTAACTGGTCGAACGTTGAACACCACTGTTAACATACTTGTTAGAAGTAGTGTTAGTATCATTCCTAATGCTGCTTTCCTTTCCAATTTTCCTTATTCTCCTTTCTCAATTGTGTTGTGCTTCATAGTCTGAACAAAGGAGACTCTGCAGTTATCAACAATAGACATCATCACCATTTATGCCTTATGAAAAAATCTTCTATGTACCCAAAGTTAAGGTAGTTGTGGTCATTGGAATAGTGTTTCAGTTAGCAGGATTTTTTCTAGAACAACCTTCTCCAGAGCCTAAAAGTAACGTTGTAATTCCTATGTATGAACCTTGCCCTGAAGAAGTCTCTGCTCATGATAGCAAACATATCTAGACCCTATTTGGATCCAAATAGACGGCTCTAGACCCCCCTCTACCCGTCTCTCTGTCTACATCCCAGCACCTATTTGGATCCAAATAGAGGGGCTAGGTCAACCGTGCGCACACACACGCAAAAACTGTTTCTACCCCCTATCACGAACCAAGAACGCCTACGCATTCATTTCAGAAAGAGTTTATAACACAGAACCATGTCTATGCTCTGTTATTGCTGGAAACCCCAATGACAAAATTCATATTCATAACCGGCGGCGTACTCTCCTCAGTCGGCAAAGGCATCCTAACCTCCTCAATAGGCAAGATGCTTCAAGCACGACGGTTAAAGGTCACAGCCATCAAAATCGACCCCTACGTGAACGTAGACGCAGGCACCATGAACCCCTACATCCACGGAGAAGTCTACGTCACAGACGACGGAGGCGAAACAGACCTAGACCTAGGCTGGTACGAAAGATTCCTAAACATCGACCTCTGCAAACACAACAACATCACCACAGGTCAAGTCTATCAAGCAGTCATCGACAGAGAACGCAAAGGCGACTTCCTAGGCAAGTGCGTTCAAATCGTACCCCACGTAACCAACGAAATCAAGGATCGAATCCGCTACGTAGCCGAGGAATCCAAGGTTGACGCCGTCCTAACCGAATGTGGAGGAACAGTGGGCGACATAGAAGGCTTACCCTTCCTCGAAGCCATCCGACAAATGCGCCTAGAACAAGGCTACGAAAACACCTTATACGTCCACGTGGCACTCGTCCCCATACTAGACGTAACCAACGAAATGAAGACCAAGCCATTACAACACAGCGTAAACGAACTACGCCGCATCGGCATCCAACCCGACACAATAGTTGCACGCTGCAAAGAAATGATTGACTCAGAGGCATTGAGAAAAATCGCACTGTTCGGAACAATCCCACAAAACGCTGTGTTCTGCTCCTACAACGTCCCATCCATATACCAGGTTCCTATAATCCTTGACCAACAAGGCATGGGCAACTACATCTGCAAACGATTACAACTCCCAGAACGAAAACCCAGCTGGCACCAGTGGAAACAATTCGTAGACGCTGTCCTCAACCCACGCTTTGAGGTCAAAATCGCCTTAGTCGGCAAGTACGCAGGCTTAGTTGACAGCTACGTGAGCATGAACGAAGCGCTAAGACACGCTGGAGCCGCCTGTCAAACCAAGGTTCACATAGAATACATTGAAGCCGAAACCCTCGAAAAAGACCACCGTGCGCTAGAACGTCTAAGAAATTACGACGGAATATTCATCCCCTACGGCTTCGGTCCAAGAGGCACCGAAGGCAAGATGAAAGCAATACGCTTTGCACGCGAAAACGACATACCGTTTTTGGGCATCTGCTATGGCTTCCAGTTGGCTGTCATCGAGTTCGCTCGCAACGTCTGCGGTCTAGAAAATGCAAACAGCACCGAGATAAACCCTGAGACACGTCACCCTGTAATCGACCTCATGCCCGAACAGGTGAAGGTCAAACACAAAGGAGCCACAATGCGGCTGGGAGCACACAGGGTTGTTATAACAAAGGGCACATTAGCACACAAACTCTACAGAAGTGAAGCCATCTCTGAACGCCATCGCCACCGCTGGGAGGTAAACCCCAACTACTGGAATGTTTTGAAAGAGCATGGAATCGTGTTCTCGGGCAAGAGCCCAGACGGCCGAAGAATGGAAATCTTGGAACTTCCCGACCGATTCTATTTCTTCGCGTCTCAATTCCACGGAGAATTTAAAAGCCGCCCAAGCCAGCCAGACGCCGAGTATTATGGATTTGTCAAGGCTTGCCTAAACAGAAAATTGGGGGAATCCAAACCGTTACAAGAGGCTAAGACAAGCGTTTCAAGATAGCGCCTACGTTGCGAAGATTATAAAGCAAAGCTGGGGTAATGAGGCTCTGTTCACCATTGGATGAGAGAACAAATGACAAGTGAAATGCGTTTGGCTAAAAGAACAGGCGTCTTGCTGCTGATGGTTGGTTTACTCATTTTTGTTCTGTACCTCTATTTTTTCGTTCCTTTTAGAGGACCCGAAGGCTTTTTAGCCACCATTCAGCAAGCCAACCCGCTCCTGTATTCATTGGCTTTTGTTGCACTGCTCCTAAGCGTGGCTTTCTATTCCCTAACATGGCACAATCTACTCAAACTTCTCTCAGTGAAAACTTCTTTTCTGAAAACGTTCCAGTTTATCTGGATAGGGTCCTTTGTTGACATTTTGGTTCCAGCTGAATCCATAAGCGGTGATGCATCCAGGGTTTATCTGATGTCAAAGGAATCGGGTGAAAACGCTGGGAAGGTTGTGGCGTCCGTGGTCGGTCACCGCATTTTATCAGGGGTTGTGACCCTCGTAGGCTTTGTCATGGGGTCAGTGTATTTTGTGCTTACTTACCAGCCTTCCATTTTTGTTATAGAGTTCATCGGGATAGTTGCATTCTGCAGTGTCGTCTCCATGTTCTTGTTGTTCTACTTGAGCACTCATCGCCAATTGACGGAAAAAATAGCCCAATGGCTAGTCAACTTGATATCACGTCTCTCTAGAGGGCGCTGGCGACTGGAGCATCTAAGGTCTTTGGCAGAAAAAACGCTTACAGCGTTTCATGAAGGGATTGAAACCTTAGGCGAACGCCCAAGAGGTCTCATCATGCCAGCTTTCTTGGCAATTGTTGCATGGTTTTTTGACCTTCTCATCGCGGTTCTGGTTTTCTTTTCCATAGGCATTTTCGATGTTAAGATTTCGTTGAGTGCCATTTTGATTGTATATTCCATAATCGTCGGGATTCAGGTCGTTCCATTTGGTATTCCAGGGGAAGCAGGTCTGCCCGAGATTGTAATGACTAGTCTTTACACTTTGTTGGGAGTCCCAATCGGGATGAGCGCCGTGGCAACCGTGTTGATAAGGATTTTGACAATGTGGATGAGGCTGCTCATAGGCGGAGTGGCTGTTCAGTGGCTGGGAGTCAAAGGACTTCGAGGTTCTATTACTTCCTAACTATTTTAAAGAGAGCAAACATTATCCTCAGTTTCCACTATAATTCACGGTTTGTTTGGTGAATGAATTGGAGCGTAGGACACGCTACGAGATTTTCGCCGACCTCTTAGACATGGTCTCTAAGCGTGGTTCCTGTCCTCTGACACGTGCCTCTTACGGAGCCAACTTGCCTGTTGACAGAACCAAGAAGTTTTTGGGTTTTTTGGCTTCGCGAGGCTTTGTGCGTGAAGAATTTGTGGGCGATTCACGAAGGTATAGAATTACAAAGCGGGGCTTAGAATATTTGGAAACCTTCAGAAGAATGCAGAAGATGTTTGCAGCTTTGTCAGAGGAATTGCCATAAAATAAGAAAAACTGCCTGCGCAAGCAACAACACTAAATCTTTCTGGCTTCCCCGTATCTTCCAACGTTTATTCGCCAAGCTCCCTTAAACGATGTAACAAATCCATTTTCAACTTGTATTCTATCGCCTATCTTCAAGTCCGAGATTATTTTTTCATCCCATAAAACGAGTTTAATTGAGCCACTCTTGTCACTTACGTTCAATTCGAGAATCTCATGTTCTATGCCTGCGCTTGTTACAGTCTGCTTGGATTCTGAGACTGCAAGGACTTTCACTGTCATGTTGACGTGGCTCATTCCGGGCTTCAAATCGCGCACGTTCAATCTTTATCACACGTTAGATAGTCAATGCGGTTATTCTTCTTAACTCGTCTCTGGCTCTCTTTAACCTTTACTAACCATAACGAAGAGTTGTGTAAGCGTTACTCATTTATTGAGATAGTTTTAACTATACAGCTAGGTGTCTCGTATGTCCCAGCGGACATCAACACGTTTATCTGTTACAGCTATTTTCACGGCTCTTGTAGCCGCTGCCACCATGGTTTTTTCTATCAGCGTCCCTCAGACGAGGGGTTTCTTCAACATAGGCGAAACCATGGTCTACACATCAGCCTTTCTCTTCGGTCCTTTCGTCGGTTCTTTTTCAGGCGGTGTTGGCTCCATGCTTGCCGACATTCTTCTGGGTTATCCTCACTATGCACCAGCAACCCTTGTCATAAAGGCGTGTGAAGGAGGCGTTGTCGGTTTTCTAACTCGGAAAAGATTGAAGTTCCATTCTACAGTTCAATGGAAAGCATTTACGTTGGCTGTTGGTTTGGTTGTGGGGATTCTGCTGGGCAGCATCGGCTCCATATACTACAGCGGCTCTGTAGACCTCTATCTCGGCATTCCGCCTCCTCAAAGTCCCACTCTAACATTTTTTGTTCCGCAGATGTTGTGGTATACCCTAGGAGCTTTGGTGCTAGTTTTAGTAACTTTAATGGGGTTTGTTTTTGAACCGGAATTTGGATGGCTCGTTTTCTCTGCATTGGTTGGCGGCTCCATAATGGTTGCGGGCTATTTTGTTTATCAACAATTCTTTCTCGGTTTATTGTTCAACATTTGGGTTATAGCGCCGGCAGAAATCCCTATCAACATTGGCCAAATGGTTGTCGGTCTCATTGTTTCGATTCCAATAGTTAGAACTGTATGGCGTTCCCTTCCATCTCTAAAAGCTTGACGCTAACCTCTTTAACTCACTAATTTTTAAGATTGCACAAAGTAATGTTAACGCAAGATTCGAGGCTTTGATATGAGTAGATACTCTTTGTCTGTGGGCAAACTCGACCCTCCTATGCTTAAGCAAATGATTTTTAGCCACCTTGGAAATCAAGACCCTCGGGTAATTCTTGGACCTAACATCGGTGAAGACGCCACAGTCATCGACTTTGGGGAAAAATCCCTAGTGATTCATTCAGACCCAATAACAGGCGCCGTCGAAAACATAGGCTGGCTAGCCGTAAACGTGTGCGCAAACGACATCGCCACTCGTGGAGTACGCCCACTCTGGATACTAACCGTACTTCTCCTGCCAACTGGCATCCGTTCAACCCAGCTTAAAAAAATAACTACGCAGATTGACGAAGCGGCTAAAAAGTTGGGGGTGGCAGTAGTTGGAGGACACAGCGAGGTCACGCTGGGTATAGACAGACCCATATTAGTCACAACGGCTCTGGGAGAGATTCCAAGGGAAAAATTTGTGCGAACCAGCGGAGCCAAAATCGGCGACTCTATCATCTTAACTAAGGGCGCTGCCATAGAAGGAACAGCTATTCTTTCTCAGGAGCTGGATTCATTTCTCCAAACTAAAATCGACAAAAAAATAATTGAAAGAGCAAAACAGTTCATTAAGAAAGTCAGTGTGGTAGAGGATGCCTTGACCGCCGTTGAGATTGGCGGAGTCCATGCCATGCACGACGCCACCGAAGGCGGAGTTGCAGGTGGACTGCAAGAAATCGCTTGGGCGTCAAACGTTGGAATAACCGCAAACGAAAGCAAAGTGCCGATTTACCCAGAAACAGAAGCAATCTGCCGAACCTTAAAAATCGACCCGCTAAGAACTATCAGCTCTGGAACATTGATTATTGCAGTTAGCCCAGAGAAGACCGAAAAAATCCTTGGGGCTTTGAAAGGCAGAGGCATTCGCGCCGCAGTTGTTGGAAGAGTGATGGACAAAAAGAAGGGCATACACATTGTTAGGAAGGATGGAAAAAGGCTTGACCTTTCCAAGCCGGTGAAAGAAGAACTGTGGAAAGCCCTGAAAAAATAATGTAGACCGCGGGATAGTAATGAAGACCCCGACTGTTTCAGTGATTGTTCCAACGTTGCAAGAGGAAAACTACATAGAAAAGACCTTGTCAAATCTACAGAAGGTTAAGACCCCAATAGAAATAATAGTGGTTGACGGCGGCAGCATCGACAAAACCGTCGAGATTGCAAGAAACTTCGCAGACAAAGTATACTCTATAAGGAAACGAGGGATTTCGATAGGCAAAAATTATGGAGCCAAATACGCAAAAGGCGATATCTTGGTGTTTCTGGACACTGACGTTATTTTCCCATTGGACTTCGTGGAGAAGACCCAGAAGACGTTTGAAGACTCCACCGTGGTAGGCGCTACTTGTAACATCATGCCTAGCATATTTAGACTAGATGCCATCCTCTTCTTTCATTTTTACAACATGTTCCTAAGAGCGTTGACTCAGATTAAGCCTCACTCAAGGGGCGAGTTTTTTGCCGCTAGAAAACATGCTTTTCTGCGCGTAAACGGTTTTGATGAGCAGATGCCCTGCCTAGAGGATCACGACCTTGCAAATAGGCTGTCCAAACAGGGCAGGTTTGTGTTTATTCCTGACCTTACGGTCTACGAGTCTCTTAGGCGAATTCAAAAACTGGGATTCTGGCGGGTCATCGGCACATGGTTCATGGATTACCTTTCCTACATGCTTCGTGGAAAGCCTATTTCAAGGGCTTGGCAACCAGTACGCTAGACAAGAATCAGTGTTGTTAGAGTCGCGTAAAGCTTAAGATTCTGCGTGTTGACTACTGGTCGTACAGCTTAGTTTCAATTGGTGTTGGAGAGCAAGTGGAATGAGGTTTTCTTCGCAGAAGCTCTTCGGTTTGGTTAGACGTTCTCTCACACCTAATAGACCCTACCACGTGCAGTGGCTCCTCACACGTAGATGCAATTATCGATGTAGAGGATGCACTGTTTGGCGTGATAAACTTGGCAAAGAGGAAGTGTCCGCTGACAGCGTGAAGAAGGGTCTAGACGTTCTTCGAGATTTGGGCACCATAGAGATAGTACTCTCAGGCGGCAACCCAATGCTGCGAGACGACATTGATGAAATAATTGACTGCTCCTCGAAACTCTTCGTGACCACGGTTTACGACAACGGCAGCATCGCAGTTAAAAAAATAGATGCGTTGAAGAAGGCTGACTTCGTTGCTATATCATTGGACACGTTAGACGAGAAAAAATTCGATTACATAAGAGGGACGCCAGGTGCCTGGAAGACAGCTATGAACACTATAGAGACCCTCAAGGAAGAAGGCATCCAAGTGGGAGTTTCCCCAACCATCTCCCAACTCAACCTGTACGAAATACTTGATTTCACACGCTATTTTACCGACCGAGGCGTTCCAGTTTGGTACTGCCTATACTGGTATGATTACCCAACTGAAAATCAACTGTTTGGAATCGGCAAGAAAGCGGATGAGTTGGAAATCTCGGACAGAGAAACCATGGCCAAGGTCTGCGACAGCCTCATTGAACTTAAGAAACAGCGTCAAGGAGTATACATAACAACCAAGACATTGACCGCTCTCAAACATTTCTTCTTGAACGGGCAAAGAACATGGAAGTGTGGGGCGCTGAGAAGCTTCTTTATGATTGATTCTCTTGGCAGGGTGGCGGGTTGCCACCGCAACGAACCAGTTACATCACTGCTCGAGTTAAGAGACATCTGGGACAGCCCACGACTTGAAGGCTTGAGAAAAAAATACAGTGAGTGCAGTCAATGTGCCTACCTGTGCTACATCTTCTACTCGCTCCACGGCAACGTGCGGAGCAACTTAGACGTGGTCTGGGACCAATGGAAGAACGTGAGGACACTCTTGAAAAACAAGCGCAATTAAGCAACTAAGCCAAAATTTTGCTTTCAACACTCCGTAGATTTTTCGAGCACACTGTTCGGATAAAGTTCATCTGAGTCTACAGTGACCTCGGGTTTTTCCGATTCTTCTTCTAACTAGCCACTAGACTTTCTCTTTCCTCGACTTCTCGAATCTTATTCAAGAAATTAAGCAACGTTGGCGTCAGCCTTGTTATCTGTTCTTCTTTATTCAATTCGATGAAATTGTATTCTGCCAAAAAGTCTGCGAGCAGCTCAACCTTGAGTTTCTGCAACTGCGTCTTCTGGGAGATTTCCTTCAGATCATGCCATTTCCCGTTTTTAAGCAAGTCTAAGATTTGGTCAATCTGCGCGTATGGCAACTTGTGTCTCTCCGTAACCTCTAACTGATAAATGCGAAGAGGATAAATCGCTTGTGAAGGCTCTTTTCAGAAAAACTCTCTAGAACAGAAATATAGAAGTACAAGACAAGTTTTTTCAAAGCTTTCTACTTGAATACCATTCAACAAGATGGGTTAATCCTCTTTTTAGAGAGAATTTTGGTTCGTAATCAAGGATTTTTTTGGCTTTTTCGATGCTGGCGTAGCTTTGTCGGATGTCTCCTAGTCTAGGCTGCTCGTGAATAGGTTTAATGTGTTTCTTGTTCATGATTTCTTGGAAATTCCAGACGATTTGGTTGATGGTTGTGGCTGTGCCGGTTGCAATGTTAAACACTTCGCCCTTTGCTTCTTTCTTCGTCAAGGCAAGCATGTTGGCGTTAACCACGTCTTCAACATACACGAAGTCTCGGGTCTGTTTTCCGTCTCCAAAAATGACGAGTTGCTGGTTCTGCAAAAGCTGGTTCACAAATATCGTGATGACACCACTGTAGGCGCTAAAGGTCTGTCTCGGTCCGTAAACGTTGAAGTAACGTAAGCAAACCGTTTCAAGACCATAAGCTGAATAAAAAACCCTAGCGTAGTTTTCTGCTGACAGCTCAGAAACCGCGTAGGGCGAAACAGGATTTGCCTTTGAATCCTCGATGATAGGCAATTTTTTTGTGTTTCCGTACACAGAGGCGGATGAGGCTTGAACGAAGCGTTTTACTCCTGAGTCAAGGCATGCTTTAAGAAGGTTTAATGTTCCGCCGATGTTCACTTCGTTTGCCAAAATGGGATTTTCTAAAGAGAGGCGCACACTAGCTACGGCGGCTTCATTGAAGACCGCGTCTACGTCTTGGACTACTTGTTTGATGAGGTCGAAGTTGCGAACATCGCCTCGAACGAAGCGGAAGTTTTTATTGTTTTTATGATGCTTCATGTTGTCTAGTTGACCTGTGTAAAGATTGTCTAACACGATTACCTCAGTGTCTTCTTCGATGAGTCTGTCCACAATGTGACTGCCTATGAAACCCGCACCACCCGCAACAAGAACCCGAGAGAATTTGCCCGTCATTCTAGCACACTCTGTTGTTGTTCGTTATTTCATTTCCGAATAATCATAAAAGGTTGGTGATATCAACTCCATCAATCTACCTTTGTTCTATGATAAGTTTTAAGATTGGACCATGTGCATTACACTTGCTTCTGAGGTGAACGCCCCTTGGATGTGAAACTTTATGTGGATGGAAAACCAGTTGAATTGAACAAGTTCGTGGTTAAGATTCTGGCTGGAACCATAGAAGGCGCCGTGACTTCTCTGCGAGGAATAAAGAAGGATTGGAAAGAAATCAAGATTGAGGTTACGCGAACAGGTTAGAGAAAAATGAGCCAGCAAGACTTCAAGTTGCGAGAATTCTTAATGGACGACCTCGAAGAATGCGTCATGTTTTATAGGCAGATGGTTGACCACCACAGAGAAATCTATGAAGACAGCACCATTCCTTACCACGATGAAGAGCTTAGAAAAAAGTTGCAACGCACTGACGACAACTACATAAAAATAGTGGCTGAAAAAGACAAACGCATCGTAGGCTTACTAATAATCGACATCAAGGGCAGAACCTGCGAACTTGACGAGATTCTAGTCGATAAAGACATAAGAGGTAAAGGAATAGGCACAGCTTTAGCTAAATTCCTAAAAAAGACAGCGGCTGAACGAGGATGCGCCGAGATTCAGACGAGTTTCGCAGCCAGAAACCTAGGAGCGCTGAATTTCTATCACCAAGAGATAGGGCTAAACTGCCTAGGAATGATTCAAATTTTCATGCCCCTCACCGAAAGGGGAAGAGAACAGTGGTATAAGAAGGGAAAGAAGACTATTTTTCTAGGCTTTGACTTCTATTATTAGGCTATCTTGTAAACCGTGTCTTTCTCTCTAACCCGCTCCTTCACCTTCAACCCTATGCTCTGACCCTTCTGCGCCGTCGCAACATTCTCGTGTTCAATCTGCATGGAATCAACGATCTGCTCAAAGTCAGTAGTCGGACCTTGAATACGGATGCGGTCGCCAACTGAAAGCGTCGCCGTCAAATCTACCACAGCCACGCTTATCTTTGAAAAGAAATGCGCCACCTTGCCTACCTCTTGAAGCTCTTCCTCACTCAACCCATTTCACCTCAAATCATACCTAATATTAATGACAAATAATCAAGTAAATATAACATTTATTACAGATTGAACCAATCTTTTATCTTTATTGCCACCCATTACTAAGACGGTGAATTGTTTGCCGTTGACGCTTTTTGAGGCACAGATGGTTTCGTGGAAGATTTTCAGAAAAATAAACAACAAACTCGATGTAGAGAGGGGAAGAGGCTGGGATCCATTCGTTATAGTTGCAGACATCCTTGAAGAAGCGGGCGAGGTTGCAGGCGTTGTTAAGGGGTTAGAAGGGTTCAAACCACCTGAGAAGCCCAAGACCAAAGAGATGTTGGCGAAAGAACTCTCCGATCTGCTCTATGGTATATTCGTTTTGGCTGAACACTACGGCATAAACCTAGAAGAGACTTATCTGGAACACGTAAATGATTACCTGCTGCGATTTCTAACGTGAGAAGGGAATTGAGAAGAGTTTAATAAGAGTTTAATATTTCTTAGGTAATCTCTAATCATCATATTGGGAGACGACCTACCATGGCTGACATCGGCATCAGACCCAAAATGCTGGTGAAAGACATCATGACCAGCCCAGTAGTAACCTTAGGTGAAAATGAAACCATATACAAAGCAGCTCAACTCATGGACAAACACGACGTGGGTTGCGTAATAGTTACTGGCAAGGAGGGAAAACCCGTGGGCATCCTAACCGAACGGGACCTCATCGCACGTGTACTTGCCAAAAACACATTAGCCAGCAAGGTCAAAGCTGGCAAAGTCATGACAACGCCTCTTCTCACCATTGACCCAGACGAAACGCTTGCAGAAGCCGCACGAAAGATGAGTAGACTCAACGTTCGAAGACTGGGTGTCGTCTACAAAGGAAACCTAGAGGGCATAATCTCCAGCAAAGACATATTAGCCGTGACGCCCGAGCTGCTAGAAATAATCCAAGAGCGAGCTAAGATTGAGAAAGAACCCGTTGCAGAAGAAGAGGCCCCTGAGCCTCGACCTTTAGCTGGTTACTGTGACCACTGTGGACGATGGTCAGACGAACTAAAAGAAGTAGAAGGAATGCTCCTCTGCGAAGAGTGCCAAACCGAGATGAAAAGCGAATACTAAAGGCGCAGAGGTCGATTGTTTGCGTGTTCAAGACGTAATGGATCGGAATCACCCGTTCATGTATGCCGATGAGTTAGCCACAAAGGCTCGAGCTATTCTGCGCGAACGCCGTTTAAGGGTTCTACCCGTTCTTGATGAGAACAAAAGGCTTGTAGGCACTATTTCCCGCAGTGAAGTGATGAGTATCACGTCGTCGGTTTCAGCCATCAGGGTTAAGGGAATCATGTCAACTCATCCTCATGCTGCCACTCCAGACATGGATGTTGTTCAAACCCTTCGTGAAATGATTAGCTTGGACGAGTGGTACATCCCCGTTGTTAAATCGACGCAAGACTTGAGTTACGTAGGGATACTTGGCTTGGAACAATTCATCTTAAAAGCGTTGGAAAGAAACGTTGCCAGACTATCGACTCCACTGTCAACAATCATGTCCACTAAACTCTTCACCTGTTCCCCAAGCGACGAGACAGACAACGTTTGGCAACGCCTGAAAGAACGCTCATTTGCGGCTTGCCCAGTGGTTGAAAAGGGGAAACCAGTTGGCATAATTACGCAACAAAACCTGTTAGAGAGCGGTGCAGTGCTTCCAGGATTTGAAACCAAAAAAGGGCGTTTCAAAAAACCGACAAAAATCTCTTCTATCATGAAAACCCCTGTTGTCTCACTTAAGCCAACAGATACTGTTAGAGACGCTGCCTTGCTTATGTTGGAGAAAAATATTGGACGTGTGCCCGTAGTTGACCAAAAAGGCGTGTTGGTTGGTATAGTTGACCGAGAAGACGTTGTGGAAGCACTCATTAAATAGTTTGAAATGAATGGAGATAATGGTTAAAATGGCAGCCAGAAGAGAAGCCTTTCGCCGTCGCCTGAGAGACCAAGGACCGCTCAGTTTGAAGGCGCATCCCGCCGAAAGGCGTGAAGGAGAGATAATGAGCATAGCCAAGAGTCCTGTTGTCACCATGGCGCCCACAACTCCAATTTACGAAGCCATCAAGATAATGTCCAAAGAAGGATTCCGCCGCATACCAGTTGTGGACCCCGGAACCAAGCGACTGCTGGGCATAATTACAGCCACTGACATAGTAAATTTTTTGGGCGGAGGCGGAAAACATCAGTTGATTCAACGAAAATATCGAGGCAGCTTCTACAAGGCGATAAACGAGCCTATCAGGTCAATAATGACCCAGGATGTAGTTTCCATTCACACGTCGGGAAAAATCGCTGAAGCACTTGACCTCATGAAGAGACACAAGATCGGTGGCTTGCCCGTTGTAGACGATGATAAGCGTGTTTGGGCCATCCTCACTGAAAAAGATTTGATTTCCCTGTTTAGGGGAAGGATAAGTGGAGTCAAAGTAGCTGAACTCATGACTCGAAGAGTTGTAACCGCAAGACCAAACACGTCCATTTTTGAGGCTGAAAGAACAATGATTGAGCAAGGCTTTAGACGATTGCCCATTGTATCAGATAAAACGGTTTTAGGCATGATAACTGCGAGAAGTATTCTGCGCTTTTTCGGTTCTGGTGAAGTTTTTAAGCATCTGCAGTCTGGAACCATAGCGCAGGTGCTGCAGACCTCGGTGTTGGACGCATCTATCAAAGAGGTCGGAACGGTGAGCCCTGACGCAGATGTAGGTGAAGCTGCCAGAATCATGAAGGAGAAAGATGTTGGATCCTTGCTCGTGGTGGAGAACGAACGATTGGTTGGGATCATCACAGAACGAGACTTTTTCAAACTGGTGGCTTAAGCAGCTAATTCCTGAGCTAGAGCCCTAGCATTCAACCTCTGCCCTGTCGCTCTTTCAATTTTTTCGGGCCAGTCAACGCTTGCTCCTGGACCATAGTAATTTTCGATGAGAAACTTGGAAATGTCAGTGTTATTTAACAGCCTTCCATACTTTTTTTGAAGATAAGCTAGGGTTTGAGAGGCTATCATTTCAGCTAGGATGTAGTTTTGAAAGTAAACAGGATGCGTCGTGTAGATTGATTGCGCCGCCCATTGGGGCGTCAGGTTTTCTGCCACAAACATGTATTTGGCTTGTGTCTTGCTCCAAAGTTCGTTGAGGTCTTGGCTCAGGTCTTCGAAGGCGAGAAACTCGAAGGATGAAAGTGCCAGGAGGTTCCTTAGCCTCAATAAACGGGCGGCTTTTTCAGCTTTGACGAAGCGCAAGATTTCATCATTTGATAGTTTAGTGTTCTCTTGCAGCCAGTCTGGGTTGGTTGCGAAGCGTTCGAGGACAGTAGCCATTCCTTCGTTAAAGCATCCGATGTCGCCTTTCAAAACATAGTGTTGCTGCTGCACCAAGGAGGCATGAATGGCGTGTCCATACTCGTGAAAGAGAGTGTCATAGAATCTGTGTCCATCTCGTGGGTTGGACACAATCCTCACATCAGTTGGAATCTTTATTGCGAAGCACAGTCCGCCGAAAGGTAGGTCAGCTTGTTTGATCAAGATTGGAAGTTTTTCGGGAATTATGCCAAACGATTTGACCAACTCTCTGACTTTTGGAATTATCTGGTCTCTTGGAAAGTGCTGGTCTGGAGGCTTCACGAATTGGTCGATTGCGTAGGAGAGGTCCCAAGGCTGAAGCTGTTCTATTCCCAACTTTTGCTTTATTTCCTCTAACACAGAACGAAGCGATTGAGTTGTCAAGTCTTCGAGTTCGTGGTAGAGTCTTAACAATTCATTTTTGTCGATCAGGTCCAGAGACAACGAATACTCCACGTAGGTCTTGTATCCCAACTCTTGTGCATGCTTGTTGCGCTTATCGAGAAGGTCGATCACTTCTCGCTCGATTTGGCGTGCGAGTTCAGCGAAGGATTCCCATGCTGCTTTTCGCTTGTTTGGATCCGGGTCTTTGCGCATCATCTCACGGACATCGGTTCGATCCATTTCCTTGCCTAAAACCACTGGTTTAAAGCCTATGTGTTCCTCGTTGATTTTGTTTCTTAAAGTAAATACGTCGTTGAGGGCTTCTACACGCTCTTTTAAAAATATTCTTTCTGCGCTGCGAAGTCGCTTTTTCAATAAGGCATCTTGCGTTTTAGGCTGCCAGGTTCTTATGATGCTGAAGTATTGGTCGTTGAGCAGTATTTCTGAGCGTCTTTTTTCGATTTCGATGAGGTCTCCGCAAGGCTCGTGTAAGTATTTTTTCCACAAGGTTTCCCCGTATTCAACGTCGATTTTTTCCATGCGGTCTTCGAGATCATCCATGAAAGCCTTGAGTTCAGCTTCATCAGTTATTTCCAAATTAGATTTTGTGATTTCAATCACCTCAGATGTCCAATCGAGGGATATGAACTGACTTTCTGTTTTGTGCGCTAAAAAATGTTTGCATTGCTATCAAACATCACGTTTAAGTAGAGAACAGCCACAATGCCTTTGAGCGAAAAACCTGACCAAAAAGAGGACAAGCGTTTGTCAGTTGACACTGTTCTCATCAACGCAAAGGTCTATACATCTCGAGGAATTGTTGAAGCAGGTGTAGCCATAGACAACAGACGAATAGTCAAAGTAGCCAAAGAGACTAATCTTCCGCCAGCCTCGGCTAGGCTCAACATGAACGGTTGCCTCGTGCTCCCGGGCTTGATAGACTCTCACGTGCACCTTCGAGATCAGCAACTAGCCTACCGAGAAGACTTTGCCTCTGGAACCGAGGCGGCTGCTGCGGGCGGTGTAACCACGGTTATCGACATGCCCAACAATCGACCATTGACCATGAGTTCTGAGGCTTTGCGTGAGCGCATGCAACTGGCTGAAAAAAGGATATTGGTCAATGTTGCTTTCAACTCAGCCTTTCCTCATCAACTAGGAGAAATCAGACGCATCGTCAATGAAGGTGCTGTGGGGTTTAAGTTGTATCTTATCCAACAAATCGGAGGGGTCAACATCAACGACGACAACGCTCTTCAAGGCGCCTTTGACTCAGTTGCAGAAACCAAAGTTCCCATTGCTGTGCACGCTGAAGACAGAGCGACACTTGAAGCTGCTGAAAAAAGAATGCGAGAGACTGGGCGTAACGACGCTGAAGCGCTTCTGAAGGCGCATTCCTCAAAAGCCGAAGTCAAAGCCATACAACGAGTTGTTAGACTGGCTAAAAATTCGGGCGCCCACGCACACATATGTCACATCAGTTCAGCGGCTGGGCTGAACGCAGCTCTGGAAGCAAAGAAAAAGAATTTGAACATTACGTGCGAGGTGACGCCTCATCACCTGCTCTTAACATCTCAACACGCGAAGAAGCTTGGAAATATAGCTTTGATGCTTCCCCCACTTAGAGGAAAGGGAGACACTGAAGCCCTGTGGAAAGCCCTCAAGCAAGGCTTAATCGACACGGTTGCTTCCGACCATGCTCCCCACTCTATTGAGGAAAAGAGCGCTGAGTCGATTTGGGAAGTTAAACCTGGCATAGCTGGAATCGAAACCATGCTTCCCCTGATGCTCAACGAAGTAAACCTTGGACACTTAACGATTAACGAGCTTGTTCGATTAACCTGTGAAAAACCAGCCCAAATATTTCGTTTAAAAGACAGAGGAAGCTTAAGCGAAGGATGCATCGCCGACATTGTAGTAGTCGATGTCAAACGTGAACACAAAATTGACGCATCAAGATTTTATTCAAAAGCCAAGTTTTCCCCGTTTAATGGCTGGAGAGTCAAGGGTAAGCCCGTGAAAACATTTGTTAATGGACGTCTCGTGATGGATGAAGGCGAAATAGTGGCAAAGCTTAGAACGGGGCGAATCGTTCGGTAAGATGGGGAGCCTTCGCTTCTTCTTAAGTAATCGTTAATAAATATGCAACGCTGTTTCTAACTGGCGTCCTACATGGTTAAACGAGACACAGAGTGGATAACTCGCCTTCTCTATCCAAAATTAACCTCTCTCGTGACATGTGTTAGCAAGTCTGGCAAACCAAACATCATCACCATCGCTTTGGCGATGCCTGTCTCTTCCCGCCCTCCAATAATCGCCATCTGCATTACACGCTCCCGACATTCTTACAAAATGATAAAGGAAACAAAACAATTCGTCGTAAACATTCCTTCAGCCAACCTCGCCAAGCATGCTACATTTTGCGGGACAGTTTCAGGCAAAGATGTGGACAAGTTCAAAGAAACAGGATTAAAGGCGTCGCGGGCCAAGAAGGTCAAGGCGCCGATAATTGAAGAGTGCATGGGGCATATCGAATGTCAAGTTATACGAGAAATCTCTGTTGGTGATCATTCCATGTTTCTTGGCAAGGTTGTTGCGGCTTACGCCGAGGAAAGCTGTTTTGATGAAGAATGGATTTTAGAAAAGGCTCTCCCAATTCTGTTGTTAGGAGGCAGAAGAACACCTCTTTACACAACTCCAAGGGAAACGTTTACCGCTCCTTACGGCGACAAGGGTAAAAAGAAAAGCAATCAGTATTAGGGTCGTAAGCCCAAGATTCTGTGTGGAGATTAATTGAAGTTTGTGACTGATGGCATGCTGGGCAAGCTGACTCGTTGGCTTCGCATGTTGGGGCATGATGTTGTCTACACGGGTTCTATGGACGACAAGGAACTCATTCAAAAGGTAAAGGAAGAAAAGAGAATTCTGCTTACCCGCGACCTTGGACTGTATAGGCAAGCCATAGCCAGGGGAGCAGAAGCCTTTCTAACAGAGAGCCCAAACCAAACCGCAAACCTTGCCAAACTAGCTGAAAGGTTCAAGTTTCAACTTGAAATCGACGTGAAAGTTTCACGCTGCCCCAAATGCAACGCAAGAATCAAGCCTGTTTCAAAGGCTGATGTCATTAGCAGAATCCCCAAGACAACCTCATCCAATTACAACGAATTCTGGGAGTGCTCGGGGTGTCAACAGATATATTGGCGTGGGGCTCACTGGAAGAAAATAGAAAAAACGTTAGAAGAAGCAAAGAAGGCGCTTGAAAGCTCAAATCAACTTAGCTAGACTTAGAGCTGAAGTAGAGCAGTAGAGCCACAATCGTGAACGCTGGAATATAAAAGATACAAACTTCAAAAACCAAATCGAAAAACTGACCAATAAAACGCTGAACAAGAAAAACTGCAGCAGCCAGCGTCACCATGACAAATGTGGCTATGCGCCATGTTTTAAGCTCATCTCGACTTAAAGTAGGCAAAAAATTCCTCCTAAAAATAAAGGGGAAAATCAAAAAGCGTCTTATCTTTTGGTTAGCCTTTAAGCAACCATTTCAAGGGGATGTCTTGGTAGGTTCCGTCTGGCAGTGTTCTGCGAATAGTTATGGGTAGTATGCCGCTTTCTAATTCTTTGAGAGCAATGTCTATAGGGTTAGACATATGTTGTGAGGGCTCAACAAGGATGGGTGCACCCATGGATATTTGAAGCGCTCTAGCACCCACTATGCGAGCCTTCTCGAAGCGGGTCAGCTTAGGCGGACCGACCCAGATTATTTTTTTGTCTTCAGTTGATATGTGCTAGTACTCCCCGGCTCCCATGCCTTCAGGACCCATTCCGCCTGGAGGACCCTTCGGTGGCATCGGAGGGGCTTTCATCTTTCCAGCAGCGATTATGTCGTCAATCTTTAATATCATGGTTGCAGCTTCAGTGGCAGATTTGATGATCTGTTTCTTGACCGCCAGAGGTTCAAAGACGCCTGCTTTCTCCATGTTCTTGACTTTTCCATCGTGCACTTCGATTCCAGCCCATACCTCACCCTTCTCGTGGCGAGCGTGCAGCTCTGAAATTATGTCGATCGGGTCTAATCCTGCGTTTTCAGAAAGGGTCGCAGGCACGGATTCGAGGGCTTCAGAATAGCCCATGACAGCTAATTGCTCTCTTCCTGGAAGCGATTCTGCGTATTCTTTGAGGACTTTAGCCACTTCTAGTTCGGGCGCGCCTCCACCTGCAACTATTTTTGGCTCTCGCACTATATCTCGTGCGACGCAAAGTGCGTCGTGGATTGACCTTTCGGCTTCGGCTACTATTCTTTCGGTTCCGCCCCTTATGAGAACTGCCACAGATTTGGGGTTTTTGCATCCTTCGATGAAGGTCATCTTGTCATCGCCGATTTTGCGTTCTTCAACCAGTTCAGCGTAGCCCAAGTCAGATGGGCTGATGTCGTCTAGGTTTGTGATTACTTTTCCACCCGTAGCCTTGGCAAGCTTCTCCATGTCTGACTTCTTGACTCTTCTCACTGCGAGAATGCCTTTTCTGGCCAAGAAGTGTTGAGCCAAGTCATCTATGCCTTTCTGGGCGATCACGACGTTTGCGCCCTTGGAAGCTACTTTCTCAACCATGTCTTTTAACATGCTTTCTTCCTGTTGCAGAAAAGCCTCCATCTGTTCAGGGCTTTCGATGTTTATTTTTGCGTCGAATTCGGTCTTCTCAATCTCTAGGGGTGCGTCAAGCAGGGCGATCTTGGCTTTTTCAGCGCGTTTGGGCATGCCAGGATGCACAACTTCTTTGTCGACCACTATTCCGTGGATGAGTTTAGTGTCGTTTAATGATTCCCCAGGCTTCTTCTCCACCATGACGTCGTCAAGGTCTGCTTTATACCCTTCTTCACCTTTCTCAGCCACGTGTAGAATGGCTTCGGCGGCGATGTCTGCCAGTTGTTCCTTGTGCTCTGCGACCAGCTTGCTAGCCATTGAAGTGGTGGCTACTTTCTTCATCCAAGCCTTTTCGGTTGAACCCACTTGTATAGCGATTTTTTCAAGGGTTTCTAAAGCCTTGTCTGCGGCTTTCCTGTAGCCGTCTATTATTACTGTTGGGTGAACATTTTTCTCTATGAGGTCCTCAGCCTTTGCTAACAATTCGCCAGCGATTATTACAGCGGTTGTTGTGCCGTCGCCCACCTCGTCGTCCTGTGTCTTAGCCACCTCAACCATCATTTTGGCGGCTGGATGTTGGATGTCCATTTCATCGAGAACCGTGCGTCCATCGCTGGTGATTGTGACGTCGCCGAAACTGTCTACAAGCATTTTGTCCATGCCTTTGGGTCCCAAGGCGCTCTTCACTGATTCTGCCACTATTTTTGCAGCCATAATGTTGGCGTGTTGAGCGTCATGTCCCCTTGTGCGACTAGAGCCTTCTTTCAGAATCAACACTGGAGTTCCAGCCAATTCTTGAGACAAACTTAAACAATCCTCCTCAAATTTCTAACAGTAGAAAATAGCGTTATGATATAAAGATTTCGAAAATCTGATGAAAAGAGGATGTGGCGCTTAAGAGACTGTTAGGTTAGGTATCTTGTGGGCACCGCCGCTAAGATAATAGCTCTGATTATGAGCGACATGCCGATGAGCATTATTATTCCAGACCAGAAGACAAACCATCTTGTCATTCCAAGAAGAGACGGCATTGCTGTGGTTTCAAGGAGAAACGTGCGAGTTAGAAAACCCGTTCCAAGCCAGAAAACAATGTTTGAAGAAGTTTCTGCTTTTCTGCTCCATGTTGAACCAAAGATAAATCTAAGCGCCAAAATGACTATCTGGAAAAGCCCCCACACAAAACTGAATTGTTCCACAGCCCTATAGACAACTAAGTGATTGCTGGCAAATGGCCGTGCGGGTGCTGGAAGAACCACGTTTCTTAGGTTTGGAACAGCCATGAAATCGAAATCACGGAAGAAGTCTATAATTATGTTAAACGGGTTAGGTGTTGTCAAAAAAATGGCGCCTATCAGAACAAAGAAAAACCCCGCTGAAACAGCGCTGAAAAGCCCCTCTCTATGTTTGCGTGAAACACCCTCGAGACCCTCGCTCAATTGTATCTACCTCAGCGTTAGTATTTTTGTGGCATGGGCATATAACGTTTGTTTATAATGGTTCTGGTGCATGCTTTAAATACTTAGTGTTCAGATAAAAAGAAACTAAAATGGATGAAGGTGAAGGACATGTCATACTGTCCAAAATGTGGCTCCAAGGTTCGCGAAGACATGAGTTTCTGTCCCAAGTGTGGCGCTGCCTTAAAGGTCGTACAGCCTCCAGCCGAGGCAGCACCGCCAGCACCCTACAGAGCTGAGAAAGCTGAGAAGCACGAGAAGCGCGAAAAAGAAGAGAAGGAGAGGGCTGAGAAAGGTGAGAAGACAGAAAAATTTGAGAAGCGAGAGTTTGGGTACATGGGTTCACTCATTGGCGGCTTAATCTTGCTCTTCCTTGGCTTGATGTTCTATCTAGCGTTAACAGCCTCTCTGAGTTGGGCAGCCGCTGGGGCTTTCTTCGTTATCATCATCGGAATAATAATCCTAGTTGCAGCGGTTTATGCGGCGATGATGGCTGCCAGGAGACACCCAGAGACCTAGAGAAGCCATCCGAAGAATAGCCTATAGAGTCTGTGTTCTAAAAGCGTAAGAGCCTTGTTCCTTCCGAACACGCGGAAATAGTTTTTTCCAACCGCTTCTATCATGTCTCCGATGTCGTATCTTGGAAACATGCAAGAAGAAATTATTAGTTTGCCCCACTCGCCGCGTTTGAGTTCGTGAAGCATCTTTGTTTCTTTGCCGGTTTCAACCTCGAAGAAGTACTTGTCATAGTTAGGCGTAACATATGGTAAGTCGTCTAGTTGTTGGGCAAAAACGCCTTCAGTCGCGCTGTAAATCTCAACCACTGGAATCTGTCCAAAATATTTTCTAAGTAGAGGTGCATACTTAAACTGAATCTTTCGAACGCTTGTACAGAATAAGGCGCGAAGATTCCACAATTCCTTGGGTTCTTTCCCATGTTTTCGCTTGACATATCTTGCGAAGGATAGGATGACTGGTGTAACCCCTATCGTAGAGGTTACATTCTGGTTGAGCGCCTTCTGATAGACCGCTTCAAACCTTCTTTCCCAGTCTAGCACGGTGATTCCTGAACCCAAAGCGTCTATTTCCTCTTGTCTAGGTAGAAGGCTAACCTTATTATACACAGGGTTAAGTCGGGCGTAAGTTCCAGAACTATAGCCATAGGTCATGGTTTGTCCACCCACGGTTAACGTGTGAACGTTGGAAGGAAAATTGAGGTTCAGAATCTTGCCCGTGAGGACTTCAAACTCTCTCTTCCTTAATGCATAATTTATCAGCGCCCTTGCTCCACACGTAAAAATCTGTTCCAGATGAGTCTTAGTTGCGGGCAACACCTTCGCGGGACCAGTTGAGCCCCTTGTCATAACCCAGCACAAAAGAGGTTCGGGAAGAATCGCACTGTGGTTGCCTTTCTTAACCTCCTCCAAATATGGATTCAGCCCTCTGAAATTTATTGTTGGAAAATTCGCTCTGAAATCCTTAACATCACTGATTTCAGACGCGTTGTGGCTCTTTCCAAACTGAGTTTTTCCGTACTCTTTTATTAGGTCTGATAGAACTCGTTTTTGAGCCTCGTCTGGGGTCTTTAGAGACTCATACCATGAGCCTATTATCGGTTGAAATATGCCCAAGCTGCCTTCTTCTGGAAACATTTAGTGTTCAGAAAACTAGTTTAGTTCAAATGGTTTTATATGTTTCACCGTATTTTTGGAAAAGGTTTATGAAAAGGTTGAAGGAATGGATAGAAGATACTTTGAGAGGCATGAACCATGGTTAGAATTCTGGTGTGTATCAAACAAGCCATAGACGTGTCTCAGTTGAAGGTTGACACCGCGACACGCCGTCTGATAACTGTTGACGCGCCTAAGAAGATCAGTGACTTTGACAAGAACGCTTTGGAAGAAGCCGTGCGATTGAGAGAGAGGCTTGGGGGCGAAGTGATCACGTTAACGGTTGGACCTGAAGATGCTAAGACAACGATCAGAGAAGCATTAGCCATGGGCGCCGACAAGGCTTACATAGTAAGCGACCCAGTTTTCGAGGGCTCGGACACGTTGGCTACATCCTACATTCTAGCTGAAGCCGTGAAAAAGCTTGGTCAATTCGACCTTATTCTATGCGGTGAGGCATCCATAGACAGTTTCTCAGCGCAGGTTGGACCCCGCCTGGCGGAAAGATTGAATATGCCTTTGGTTTCGTACGTGAGAAAACTAAGCCTCGAGGACAGTGTGGCTACGGTTGAGAGAACATGGGAAGACAGCCACGAGACCGTGCGAGTGAAGACACCAGCCCTTCTGACTGTAACCAAGGAGTTGAATGAACCGCGAATTCCATCCTTGATGGCTATCATGAAGGCTTCTAAAAAAGAAGTGATTTTGTGGAAAGCCGCGGATTTAGGTATTCCCGACGACAAGGTGGGTGAAAAAGGCTCAGCCATCAAGATAATGTCGGTTCTAGCGCCCAAAATGGAGCGCAAAAAAATAATCATTAAAGGAGAAACCCCAGCCGAAACCGCTGAGAAACTGGCTAAGGCGCTGATTCAAGACGGCGTTGTGGGAAGGTGAAGAACCGGATGAGTGAACACAAGGGTGTGTGGGTTTATTCCGAAAACAAAGACTTAACCATCGAAATGCTGGGGAAAGGAAGCGAATTAGCCAGCAAGCTTCAAACACGACTCAGCGCTCTGTTGATTGGACACAACGTAAGGAATCAAGCCAGCGAGCTCATCGGTTACGGTGCAGACAGGGTTATAGTTGTTGATAACTCGCAACTCAAGACGTTTCAATCTGAACCCTTTCTGGGCACCTTAACAAATTTGGTTAGGGAACACAAGCCCGAAATCTTACTGATCGGCTCCACAAGGAAAGGAAGAGAACTGGCTGCGAGACTGGCAACACGCCTTGAGACGGGATGCGTGCCCGACTGCACCCAGTTGAGCCTTGACGAGCAAGGAAGATTGATAACCGAACGCATTGTTTACGGAGGAAACGCCTCTGTTACACAAGTGTTCCAAAACAAGCCCCAGATAGCTTGTGTGCCGTCTAGAACCTTTGAAAAACCAGCCTTCAAAGAAAGACAAGGCGAGATTGTAGATGCAAGTGTGGCTCAACTTGAGGCGCCTAGAACCGAAAGCGTAGAGGTCAAACCAATTGAGGGGGCTGCAGTTAAAATTGAGGAGGCTAAGGTGGTTATTGTTGGAGGACGCGGCGTCGAAAAGAAAGAAGACTTCGGCATCCTAGAAAGCTTATGCCACGTGTTGGGCGGGCAGGTTGGATACACGAGACCCTTGGCTGAAGACAGAAAATGGTTTAAGGGCGACTGGATAGGCTTGTCGGGACACAAGATCAAGCCAGTGCTGTACATAAGCTGCGGAGTCTCCGGCGTGATTCAACACGTGGCGGGAATAAGAGACTCCCAAATCATAGTAGCCATCAACAAGGACTCGGAGGCGCCTATATTCGAAATCGCAGACTACATAGTCATAGGCGACCTATACGAAATAGTCCCAGCCCTAGAAACAGCACTAAAGAGACTATTATCACCAAGCTAGGCAGTGTACCCTCAAAGGTCGAAAAAGGGGTTAAGCAGCATAACCCTCCCTTTCGTATATGAATGCAAAATTTTTATATTTATAACTGCAAATTTATATATGGAATATTTGAGAAGGGCTTGACTCTTGACTGAAGAAATATTCGCACAATTTCGAGAGTGGATAGACAGTAGGCATGAGTATGCTAAAGCTTGGAAAGAAAGAACTGGAAACAAAGTGGTCGGCTACTTCTGCACGTATGTGCCTGAGGAAATCCTGTACGCCGCTGACGTTTTACCGGTTAGGGTTTTGGGCAATCATGAACCGCCCACGGTGACGGAACCCTACATATTTGCCATGTACTGCCACTTCTGCCGCGATTGTTTGGCTCAGGGTCTCAAGAGAAAATTCGATTACTTGGATGGAATAGTTGAGGGTCAGTCCTGTATTCACTTACGACAAGCGTACAACGCGTGGCGACTTCACATTCCCATCGATTACACTTATTACATTTACGTGCCTCATGGTGTTCAAACCCCTCGGGCGATACCGTACCTAGCCCAAGAGTTTGCTAAATTCAAACAGAGCCTAGAGAAATGGACAGGCAAAACCATCACGAACCAAGACTTAGACAAGGGAATACGAATCATGAACCGAAACCGAGAGCTTATGCGCAAAATCTCTGAGTACAGAAGGGTTAATCCACCGAAAATCACGGGTTTAGAAGCGATGGAAATGACGCTCTCCAGCCAAATGGTCGACAAAGAGGAACACAACAAACTCCTAGAACAACTACTCCAAGAACTGCCCAGCCGCAAACTGGAGCGTCGTTCAGACATTCGCCTCATGATAATCGGAAGCGAAGACGACGACAGAATATTCATGAAAAACGTTGAAAACCTTGGCGCCACATTCGTCATCGATGAACACTGCACGGGAACACGCTATTACTGGGACAACGTTAAACCACACGAAGACAGACTTGCAGCCATAGCGTCGCGTTACGTAATGCGGGTTCCATGCCCAAGCAAGGACTGGCCTGAATTAACACGGGTTCAACACGCTGTTAACCTAGCTAAGGAATTCAACGTGAAAGGCGCCCTAATAATCCAAAACAAGTTCTGCGACCCTCATGGCATTGAAATCCCGCCCTTGAGAGATGCTTTAGCCTCTGTGGGGGTTCAAACATATCCTCTCGAATTCGACGTGACTGTTCCCTGGGGGCAGTTTAGAACCCGAGTGGAAGCCTTTCTCGAGACCCTAACTGGCCTAGAGGAGTTGTTCTAAAATGACAGCAACCATTAATGCTAGGGAGTATCCAACCGAACCCCTAAAGTGCTGGGAACAAGCCAAAAACCTGCGCAAAAACTATTATGAGGATTACCTACACGCGCATGAAAAGGGAGGGTTGCGCTGGGCAGGCGGCGCTTGGTCGTTCAGCGGCATACCTGCAGGCTTGGGTGAAGACGTCTACTGCATCACTGGCGAGCCGTATGGCGCAACTGTAGCCTTCTTCAAAGACTTCGCCGCTAAGTGCCACGACGCCACCGAGGCGGCTGGTTTTCCTCGCACTCTGTGCGCCTACATGCGCAATTATTGGGGTTCGATTCTGCTCGACAAGTACATTCTTACAGACGGCGCAATTGTGGACGGGTATCCTCCGCCTGACTTCATTTGGCAAGACCACATCTGCTGCAGCCACGGCAAATGGTATCAACTCGTGAAATGGCTGGAGAAGAAACGAGGAAAAGAAGTGCCGATGTACTGCGTGGACGTTTCAGTCGGCTACCCATCAGACTCTTCGCCTTTAGAAGACTACAAGGTGAATTACATTGTGGAACAACTCAACGACGGCATCGAATGGCTTGAAAAAGTGACGGGACGAAAATACAATGATGCTCTACTATGCGAAGCTGTTTGGAACGAAATAAAGGCAACATCGTTGTGGGCTGAAATCTGCGCTCTAAATCAGGCTGTTCCAGCGCCCCTAGACGAGAAAACCATGTATTCGTTGTATGTTATGGGCACTTTGATGAAGCATAGACCCGAATGCGTAGCCTTCTACGAGACCTTGAGAGACGAGGTTAAAGACAGAATTAAAAGAGGCGTAGCAGCCGTTTCGACTGAGCGTTTCCGTGTTATAACTGACACTCAGCCTCCATGGGGTTTCTTAAAAATCTTCAGGGAAATGGAAAAATACGGCGCCGTATCAGTTGGTTCTCTATACACCTTCGGCCTGATAGGCATGTGGCAGTATCAACCAGACGGCACGTGGATACCCAAACCGACGCCGCCTAAAAAGCCGCAAACAAGAGACGAAGCCTTGCAAACCATAGTCAGATGGACGCTGCACAAGCCTGAATGGGCACATTTCTACGAGCCCGAGTTGAAGACCAAGATGATGGAGAGTATTGTAAAACAATGGAGGGTCAACGCCGTGCTGCTTCATTACAATCGTGGCTGTGAGGGCTTAAGCGTCCACATAGCCGAGAACCGCTTTGGTCTGATTCAGGCAGGAGTTCCAGTTTTTCCATTTGAGGGCAACATGGGCGACGAACGAGACTTCGACTTCGCAGGCACCCTAGCCCGCTTGACCGCCTTCTTTGAGAGTATGGGACTAAAAAGGTTGAAGGAGTAATGATAGACATGATAACCGCCGGAGTGGATGTAGGAGCCAAATTCGCCAAGGTTGTCATCCTGAAAGACGGACAAGTAGTGGCTAGAGCAAAGGCGCTCGTAGGGTTCGACGTCTTAAAATCGGCTAACGATGTGTTTGAAACAGCGCTAAAAGACGCTGGGCTTTCAAGAGGTGACATTCAGAGAGTTGTAGCCACAGGCATGGGCAGAAACGCTGTTTTACAAAAGCCTCCCATCAACGCTGACGAAGCGGTTTCAGAGGTTATAGCAGACGCCGCCGGTGCTTGCCAAGTGGTTCCAGCAGTCAAAACCGTGATAGATGTGGGTGCAGAAGAAGGCAGAGGCATCAAGGTGGAAGGCGGCAAGGTGAGAGATTTTGTGATAAACGAGCGCTGTGCGGCTGGAGCTGGAACCTTCGTTGAAGCCATGGCTAGAGCCTTAGAGGTCAAGGTTGAAGACATGGGACCGTTGTCCCTAAAGTCAATGAACACTATTCCCATGAACGCTCAATGCTGCGTCTTCGCCGAGTCTGAGGTAGTATCCCTTATTCATTCCAAAGTATCTAAAGAAGACATAGCCAAGGCTATTCACGACGCAATCGCAGGCCGAATCAGCTCCATGGTACTAAGAGTAGGCGTCGAAAAAGACGTTGTTCTCATCGGCGGAGTAGCCTTAAACCCCGGTTTCTTGCCTCCACTTGAAAAGGAGCTTCACACCAGCATAATCGTGCCCGAGTTTCCAGAATTTGTGAGCGCATTAGGCGCCGCGGTGATAGCGGCTAATCCTGCGAGGTGAAATGGAAAAATGGCGCAAGTTGAAACCCAAACTCAAGAATATTGGAGATGGCCCGTTTACCGTAGCACGGTTCCAGATAAGGACTGGCACAATGCTAGCATCATAACCGCTGGCGTTGATATCGGCTCTGTGGGCAGCAAGGCGACAATAATGGTTGACGGTGAACTCTATGCTTACTCTGTTATGCGAACAGGGGGCGTCAGCGAAGACACAGCCATAAAGGCAACCACATGGGCTTTGGAAGGAACAGGATTGGAAATTGGAAAGCTACATTACGTGGTGGGAACAGGCTACGGTAGAGTCAACGTTCCCTTCGCCAAAAAAACCATAACTGAAATCGCTTGCCACGCCAGAGGAGCCCATTACATTTATGGTCCAACCGTGCGAACAGTGCTAGACATAGGTGGACAAGACTGCAAGGCAATTCGCTGCGACGAAAAAGGCAAAGTCGTGTCGTTTCTGATGAACGACAAATGCGCGGCTGGAACTGGACGAGGCTTAGAAGTATTCGCTGACCTGATCAGCGTGCCGATTCAAGACTTGGGCAAAGTTTCGCTTAGCGTCGACCAGGAACCGCCTCCAGTTAGCAACACATGCGTTATATTTGCTAAGGCTGAGTCTCTGTCTCTTCTACGTCAAGGCTGGCCAAAGGAGAAGGTTGCTGCTGCCTATCACGCAGCGATGGCAGACAGAATCGTCGACCTGCTTACCCGTGTGGGCATAGAGAAAGACTTCGTGATAACGGGCGGCGTCGCCAAGAACATGGGGGTTGTTCAGCGTTTGGAGAGGATTCTGAACATCAAGCCTTTGGAACCTAAGATAGATCCGATCTTGGCTGGCGCCTTAGGCGCTGGATTGTTTGCGAAGGCGCTTTATGAAAAGGAGCAGGGGCTTCGTTAGGGATTGAAGGCTCACTACGGCTATAAAGACGGCTCTGGCGACTACTTCATCATGATAGAGACTGAGAAGTGCGACGGCTGCGGCAAATGCGTGGGAGCCTGCCCATACCAAGTTTTAGAATTGATTCCCAACGAGTTTGACATAGAAGGCGGAACAATGGCTGTGGTGAAAGAGGAGCACCGCAAGAAAATCAAGTACAGCTGTGCCCCATGCAAGCCAGTAGTGGGCGAAAGAAAACTGCCCTGCGTCTTAGCCTGCGAACCTAAAGCTATAACCCACTCTTGGTAAGAAAATTAGCCTGCGCAGGTTAGCTGCATGGAAAAGGAAATAGTTACTTTTTTCGTTAATAATGTAGAGGTTAATGCGCAAGAGGGCTCATCTATTTTAGAAGCGACTAGGAAAACGGAGGTTTACATTCCTTCTCTTTGTTACCACCCTGATTTGTCGCCTTCTCGACGAACAAAGGCTATCAACGTTGTTTATCGTGGCAATGAACAAGTTGCGGGCGACTCTCCTGAAAAAGAATTTGAGGGCTGCAACCTCTGCCTAGTCGAAGTTGAAGGACAAAGAGACTTGGTTCCGGCCTGCGACATATTAGTCACTGATGGAATGAAAGTTTCCTCAGACACCCAACGTGTTCGTGAAGCCAGACGAGTGAAACTAATGCGCATTCTGGCTAAGCATCCTCACGCCTGCCTAATCTGTGCACAAAAGGAGGGTTGCACCCGGGAGCCTTGCTCCACTAACGTGCCAGTAGCCGAACGTTGCTGCTCCAAGTTTGGAAACTGTGAGTTGGAGAAAGTGGCTGAATACATTGGAATAAGAGAAGACACCGCACGTTATGTGCCCGCTAATCAGCCTCATATCAAAGATGAACCACTGTTTGTTCGCGACTACAACTTATGCGTTGGTTGCACGCGCTGTGTGAGAGCATGCAAGGAACTGCGAGGCGTCGAAGCTTTAGGCTTTGTCTACCGCAACGGCGAAGTTTTTGTGGGTTCGGTGGCGCCCACACTCAAAGACTCTGCGTGCAGGTTCTGTGGCGCATGTGTAGAAGTTTGTCCAACCGGCGCCTTGATGGATAAAGAGATCATGGCTGGCGAGCGAGAACGCAGTTTGGTTCTCTGTAAACACGCTTGTCTTGCAGAAGTTGATGTTCCCAGGTATGTTTATCTGATAGCTCAAGGTCGACATGCTGAAGCGGTGGCGGTTGTTAGGGAGAAGGTTCCGTTTCCATCGGTTTTGGGGCATGCTTGCGCTCGCCCATGCGAGAGAGCGTGTAGAAGCAAGGAGGTAAACGAGCCCATTGCCATTTGTGCCCTCAAACGTTTCGCGGCTGACAGAGACGCAAAACTGTGGAAGACTAGGGTAAGGAAGGCTGAGCCAACTGGGAAACGTGTTGCCGTAGCCGGTTCTGGTCCATCTGGGTTGACGGCTGCTTACTACTTGGCCAAGCTGGGTCATTCGGTGTCAGTTTTTGAGGCTATGCCCAAACTGGGTGGTATGATGCGCTACGGGGTTCAGGAGTATCGGCTGCCTGAAATTGTTCTTGACAAGGATTTGGAAGACGTATTGAATTTGGGCATTGATGTAAAGACTAACACCTCAATTGGAGGGGACTTGACTCTTCAAGAACTTAGGAAACAAGGCTATCACGCCGTTCTCGTGGCTATTGGGCTTCAAAGGAGCAGAATGTTGAAGGTGGAGGGGTCAAGCTGTCCAGACGTTCTCGGAGGCTTAGACTTTCTAAGAGACGTGTGCCTTGAGAAAGATGTTAAAGTTAAAGAGCGGGTTTTGGTTGTCGGTGGCGGCAACGTAGCCATGGACGTGGCTTTAACAGCGCTTAGACTTGGCGCCAAACAGGTTCATGTGGTCTGCCTCGAAAAGCTTGGAGAGATGCCTGCTTTCCCTTGGGAGGTTCAGCAAGCGGTTGAAGAGGGCATAACTATTCACAATTCGTGGGGGGTCAAGAAAATCTTGTGTGAGGCTGAAAGAGTTGTTGGCATTGAGTTGATCCGCTGTGTTTCAGTCTTTGATTCCGCCGGTCAGTTTAATCCTTCGTTTGATGAATCGACCACACAAACGATGAAAACAGATTCGATAATTTTTGCAATCGGGCAGGCTTCCGACCTAAGGGGATTAGATGATGCAAATGGTCTTAAACTTGGAGCGTTGGGGACAATATCCGTCAACGATTCAACCATGGAAACAAGCGTTCCAGGCGTGTTTGCTTGCGGCGACGTTGTTAAGGGACCAGCCTCAATTGTGGACGCTGTAGCTTTGGGCAGGAGAGCAGCCTCGGCTATTGACAAATACTTAGGCGGCAACGGAAACATCGATGAAACATTTGCCTCGGTGGAAAAGCCGAATTGCTGGTTAGGACGAGAGGAAGGCTTCGCTTACAAGAGTCGTGCAGTAATGCAAACTCTGCCGGTGGAGAAGCGTCTTGGAAACTTCGTGGAGGTGGAGTTGGGCTTCAGCGAAAGAGAGGCTGTGGAAGAAGCAAAACGTTGTCTAAGATGTGACCTAAGGCTACAGATTCAGCAACCCACACTTCCGCCTGAAAAATGGATACGATTTGAGACAGCAAACGTTGTAGCGGTGCCAGAGGTTGAAGGTGTCTTTCAACTGCTCGATGAAAACAAGAAAGTAATCTACATTAAGGGCGCCTTGAACCTTCCGAAAGAGTTGATGAAGCAGGTTGCCACCAACAAGAAGGCTAAGTATTTCTTGTACGAAGAAGCCAAAATGTTCACTATGCGAGAGAGCGAATTGCTGCAACAGTTCATGAAAAAGTATGGAAAAATGCCTGAACAAAACGTTGGGTTAGAAGAAGACCTTTACTAAAACCCGCTGAAAAAAGATCAAAGTTTCCACGAAATGGTCTTCTCTGGGGTGATAACCACCAGGATTCTTCTTCTAATCGCACCTGAATCCATTGTTTTCTTGAGAAAATTTTCTGCCTCTTTTTCCGATGGTAAGTACTTTGTCAGGATTTTTAAATACACTGTTTTTAAGGTTTCAAGATTGTTTACGATTTTTGCCTTTCCGTGAATGAGCACGCATTTTATTTCTTGTGCTCTTTCTCCAACGTTTATTCCAAAGCATACGCTTGAGTGGCTTTCTATGTTTCTTACACTCTTTGCTCTCTTGTTGACAAAAATTATGTGCACGTTGCCGTCAAAGAAGCCAAAGTGTATAGGAATCAGGTGTGGTTCTCTTTCTAGCGAGATAGTTGCCAACCAACACGTCTTCTCTTTTGAGAGTAATTCATTAATCTCGGCTTCTGATAAGGGTGTGCGCATCATCACTTATCTCTCCAAGTGCAAGCTCTCCTTTCAAGTTGCAAACAGTCGCTCGAAATTCTCAAAGTAAACCTTACGCTTTACCTTGTTTGAGATTTCCGCCACTTCGATGATGGCTGTCTGCGCTGGATATCGGTAATACGGCACGTCTGAACCAAACAACACATGATCTTCGTCCGTGTCCGTTGCCATTTCAACAAACTCTGGCAGCGTGCCCGAGGTTTCCACGTAAATGTTGGATGACTCTCTCAGGGCAGAAACGCAACTTTCTCTTAAATGTGCCATAATCAGAATCATGCTTGGGTGTTTTTTCGCCACCTTAACAGCCAACCCAGGTGCTGAGAAGCCTTCACCCGTGTGAATTAAGACAGGCAGCTTCAAATCGTTTACCACCTTGAAAAACTTGTTGAAATACGGGTGGTCTGGTCTAAAGCATTCAACCATGGGATGCAGTTTTATGCCAGTCAATTTTAGTTTCTGTTTGATTCGCTCTAACTCTTGAATCGCTTCTCTTCCCCTTCTTGGATCAACACGCCCAAAGCCCACAAGCCTTTTCGGATGCTTTTGCACACATTCGACAATGTAATCGTTTGTTTCAGGATACTTGTCGCCTACGTTTGGGTTTGGGAAAACCAGGGCTCTGGCAACATTAAATTTATCCAAAAGAGGCATCAACTCCTCAATGTAGATTGTAGGTTTGTGATACGGCTGCCAAGGACCCGACTCGCCCAAGTGCACATGAGCGTCACAGATTTTCATGCGTGCACCCATTCTTCTAACGCCTCGAAACGAGACAACTATAACGTATTAAGCGGGGTGAAAAAACATAAAAGCGCTTGGGTCGAGCGAAATCCCTTGTATCTTCCATTCTTCTATTTTCATTAGGAGAAAAAACGCAAAAAAATTAAAACCTTATACGATATTTCTTCCCAATACATAATATTGAGGAACCCTTTTTGAGTTTGCGTTGCGGTGGAGGCAAGCAGAGAGAGGAAGAGTTGAAGCAGCTGGGCTGGGTTAGGCAGTTTGTCACCGATGAGCCACGACTAAGCGAAGCAGTGGAGCTCTACGAAGAAATAGGGTATGAAGTTCATTTGGAGGAAGTGTCGTTTGAAGAACTCAACCAATTATGCAAGAACTGCTTCCCAGCCGACTGCAGCAAATACAGGGCTATCTACATAAGACCAAAACAATGAGTTAGTTAAGTTCATAGGGCTTTAATCTGAAAGCATCTTGTTATAAACACGGTCCAGCTTTAGACTTGCCCGTTTACCCGCAACCTTCTGCACCGCATAGTGCAATGTTTCATGCACGATTATGTCTTCGATTTCGCTGTCGTACATTTCACCAAAAATGTAGACTATCCCGTAGCCGGTGTCGAAAACCCCTTGAATTGGGGGAAACTGAAACACGAATTGTAGGGATTTAGCCACGGGTTTTCCCACCCACTGTTTGTGTTCGGGTTTTTTTGCAGTTGACGTCCCTCAATTATGACAATAGTCATATTTCACTTATAAACTTCACTCATCAGCCAAAGAGAACAGAAGAGAACTGCAAACAATTTGACAAACACACAGTAGCCTTCGTCTTAGACACTGCCTCCACGTTATTTTAATTCTTGAAGGTGATTTCCATAAGTATTTTAAGGTCTAAACCGTAAGTAAAGATGAAGCAGGAGATAATTATGAGTAAAAAACAAGAAAAGCCAGCGGAGAAAGTGACTGTTCCAGCAGAGATGTTTGCTTGCTTAGACGACAAAGGCGCAAACTACATCGTCCAAGTTGAACTACCAGGCGTGAGCAAGAAGGACATAGAACTCGCTATGCACGAGGACCTCGTTCACGTGAGGGCTGAGAGAAAAGATCTGGCGTTCCTTGGGCATCTACACTTTCCATTGAAGGTGAACCCAAAGAGAGCTGAGGCAGTGTTCACGCAGGGTTTGCTAGCCATAAAGGTTCCAGTTAAGGAGAAACGCGGACCTCCAACTACCATCAAGATCAAATAGAGCCTATAGGGCTTTTCAGCGATTTCTCCAACTATTTTCTACTTTTATTCAGAGCTATAGTTCTCTTCTAAGCTTTTGTGAACCTGTAAAAGACTCTTCCATCTTCCAATTCAACAATCTTGAGTTGCAGTTTATCGCCTATCTTAAGCTGGTCAAATTTGGTGTTGTCTATTCGGCTGGATATGAGCAAGCCGCCGATTTTGACGAGACCCACACAGAAGGGCATGTCTTGAACGAAGCCCAGGGGTGCACCAATCCTAATCTCTGTAAAAGCGTAGAGCTCGCCATCACTGCCCAAATCAACCCATTCAAACTCGTTGGAGAAACAGTTTGGACAAACGATTCTGGGAGGCCACAAGAGTTGGGCACATTTTGCGCACTTGGTGGTGGTCAGCTTTCCTTGCTTCAGATTCTGGAAGAACTGGCTGATTTGGGTTGTTTTGCTGTCTTCGAGCGGATAGAAATCTAGCATGAAAGGCAACTTTATGGTTTCAGGCCGCTTTACTTTGTCAAACTCTGCCTTTCCCATTCTTGGTTTTCACCTCGAATAGACAAGAATGCTGTGGACGTTGGCAGGTCCGCTCAGGTTGTGGGTAACAGCAATCTCGGCGCCTTCCACATATCTTCCCTTTGGAACTTCTCCTCTAAGCTGTTGAAGAATGTCTATTGCCTGTAGGATAGCCGTGGCTCCAAGCGGGTGCCCACATCCGAGCAGTCCACCTCTTGGATTGACTGCCACCCTTCCGCCTATGTAGGACTGCCCCTCTTCAATGAATTTCCCACCTTTCCCTTTCTCACACCAACCGAAGGCTTCGTATTCCATGATTTCGCTTATGGTGAAGCAGTCGTGTAATTCAGCGATGTCGATGTCGCTGAGAGTAATATTAGCCGTTTTAAATGCTTCTTCAACAGCAAGTTTGAGAGGCACCCACTCGGTTAGGCTTACCAAATTGTTCAGATTGTTTCCAATGCTTGCCTGCCCGCTTCCAACCAAATACATTGGTGTATCAGTGTATTTTCTAGCGTTTTCAGCTGGGACCAGCACTACTCCAGCGGCGCCGTCTGTTATGCCACTGCAGTCGAGCAATTTTAGAGGGGGCGCAACCATTAGGGATTTTAAAACGTCTTGTACTGTTACCTCCTTAGGAAATTGCGCCCAGGGGTTCATAGAAGAATAGTGATGATTTTTGACGCAGACCTGAGCCATCTGCTCCTCGGTTGTGCCAAACTCGTGCATGTGCCTTTGAGCCGTCATGGCGAAGAACGGGGGCGCTGACAAAGCGTTGATTCCGTCCCACTCGCGGTCGAGGACGCAGCTCATGTTGGTTTGAGCCTCAACCATATCGGGCATATACATTTTTTCTACTCCGAATGCAACGGCAACTTCAGACAAGCCGCTGGCAACGCAAGCCCAAGCATAACGAATCGCTGCTTGCCCAGAAGCGCACATGAGTTCGGTTCGGGCTAGAACCTTTCTTGGTGCGATGCCCAAGTATTCAGCTACCATGGGAGCAACATGAGCCTGAAAAACAAAGCGTTCGGGTTCGGCGGCTCCAACGATGAGGCTATCCACGTCTTTGGGAGTGACGTTATGGGCGTTTTCAAAAAGGTTTTTTCCCGCTTCTTGAACTAGGTCTCGCCAACTAGCCTCTCTTCTGCCGCAGCGAGTTGCTCCGCCAGCAACAACGGCAACTTTTCTCATTTTCATCACTTAAACGGCAGTGGAGTTAAAGCTGTGAATTATTGATAATGCAAGATATCCTATATTAACTATAACATTAAACAACTTTACCGCTCTGAATGTTTTTATCTTTCCTCAAAACTTTGATTTGCCTCGGAAGAACGGTAATGAAGGATTCAAAGAGAAAGGAATTTCTAGCGAGGATGTTTAAGGAAGCGATGATACCCTATGAGCATCTGGGAGAGGAGTGGAGCGAAGATGAGAAAGAGTTTCTCCCATTGTTCCAGAGTCTTGTAGGACGCAGGAAGTTGATTCTAGACCTCGCTGGAGGATATGGCAGGGTCACTCCACACCTTATGCAGAACAACAATTCTGTAATATTAGCCGATTTGTCTCTGCATTCACTCCAACATGCTAAGAAAACCCTTGAAAACACGCATGTGGATTTCATACGCATAGATATGCGATACCTACCATTTGCAGATTCCAGATTCCACTGTGTATGGTTCGCCCAAGCGTTTGAGTATGTTCCACCTGATACGAGAGAAGAGTTTCTCTATGCTCTGAGAAAAGTGCTGAGAAGCAGCGGCTTTGTTTTCATAAATATTGCAAAGGTTCCAAACGAGTGCTCTCGAGTTTCGTATCTGAAAAATTACCTTTACTGGAAGTTAGTGAAGATGGCGCCTGTGGTTTGGGGCGACTACATATACAGGCTCCATTCGAAGGATTATCAAGGATGGCACTATCACTCTGTTGTTTTTACACGAAGAATAGAGAAGTCTTTCGGAAAAGCCAACTTCAAGATTCTAAATTTCAAAGACTACGGCAAGAAAGGCTATTTTTCGTACATTCTCCAAGCGACTTCGAGTTAAGCTATGATGGCATAGCAAGCCTCGTCGAAATATTCTTTGCCTCTTTTTATGCGTTTTTGTCTGATGCCCTCGAGCTTGAATCCTGTTTTCTCGAGGATGCGTCTCATAGCCATGTTATGAGCCAGTGTGTCTGCTTCAAGTCGTTTAAAGCCTTGTCTTCCAGCCAAACTCACGCATACCCTAAGAAGTTTGGTTCCTATTCCCCTTCTTTGAAAATCAGGATGAACAGCAATGCCAACCTCGCCAACATGAGCCATTTCACCGACTTCGCCTTTCAATCGGTGGATTCCAGCGAACCCCACGACTTTTTCGTCTAGCTTGGCAACAAGACATTCGTCTTGGCTTTTTGAGAGGTTTTGAAAATATTCTTTGAAGGCTGTTGTGGTTCTTTCTACGTCTCCTCTAAACGCTGCTATGTCCCATCTTGCTACGTCAGGATGCTCCTCTATCTCTGCCAACTCTCGAAAGTCTTTGCCAGTTAGCTTCGTCTTTTTTGCATTGATTATCTTCAGCGTCATGCAACTTCACCAACATAACGAACGCACATCTTGAAAATAAAGTTGCAACATGACAAGGAGAAAGATGCAGCTAGCTTGTTTTAACTAGGATGGCTTCTCCGTATCCTTTGAATTCTCCTTCTCCCTTAGCCATCTCCAACCCCATAGCAATCTTCTTCTCAGAAATCTTTCTTAAGTAAGAACGCCAACGAATTCCCTCAAACTCTTTGGGCAAAGGCTCCACTTGAATGTCAAACCTAATCTCATCGCTGCTTCTTGCGTATTCCACCTCGTGGTTAACAAAACCATAAGAGAAGAAGGATTTCCGCTTGAATTTGCCCTCAGGCTTGTCGAAGAAAAGCAGAGTGATGCTCTTGTTTAGTAAACGACCCTCACACCAGCCCTCATGTCTTCCCATGATAAACTTTTCACCGGGCTCCATTGAGAAAATAGCCAAGCTTTCGATTATGCCTTTCTCGCCAAACTCATCCTTAGACTTGCCCTTCCATTCGCCTACGAGAAAGCGCCAATCATCTAAGGGAGAACCAAAACTCATGTTTGGCACAAGCTTTGAAAGCAATGCAGAGGTTGAGGTGGTCACTTTCCTTTGTACTGTGGTTTTCTTTTTTCTAGGAAGGCTGTGACCCCTTCGTTGAAGTCTTCTGTTGAGGCTACTAGTCCAAATGCTTCAGCTTCTTGCCACAAACCCACTTCTGGATGAGTTTCAGTGCTGCAGTTAATCAACGCCTTCATCAACTTGATGGCAATCGGAGGCTTACTCGCGAGTTCTAATGCCAATTCTTTAACCTTTACCATCAACTGGTCTGGGGACACAACAGCGTTCACCAACCCCAATCTTTCAGCAGTTTTGGCGTCGATGCGCTTTCCTGTAAAAATCATCTCTTTGGCTATGCCCTTGCCAACAAACCTTGGAAGGCGCTGCGTGCCGCCCCATCCTGGTATGAGGCCCACGTTTATCTCCGTCTGCCCGAGCTGAGCGTTTTCTGAGGCTATTCGAATGTCGCATGCCATGGCTATTTCGGTTCCGCCTCCCAGCGCGAAACCATTAATTGCGGCTATGACTGGTTTTCCCAACGCTTCTATACAGTTGCAAAGATGCTGCCCAAGCCTAGAATTCTCTGTTCCTTTCGTTGGGCTCACTCCTTTTATTATGTTTAGGTCTAAGCCGCTGCAGAAGGCTCGGTCTCCAGCGCCGGTTATGACTATGACTCTTATGGTCTCGTCGTTTTCAGCTTCCTCCAGACGGGCTAGAATCTCGTTGACTGTTTCTAGGTTCAGGGCGTTACGCACCTCTGGACGATTGATGGTTAATGTTGCTATTCCCTCGCTCTTTTCATACAAAATGTTTTTAAACTCCATGTTGGTTCACTCTCCTTATTTTTTCCAGTCGTAGAAGCCTTTTCCAGATTTTCTGCCCAAGAGGCCGGCTCTCACCATTTGTCGCAGAAGTGGGTTGGCTTGATATTTGGGGTCAAGGTCTTTGGTCATCACTTCAGTGATGGCTAGGGTTGTGTCTAAGCCAAGGTAATCGAGCAGGGTTATGGGTCCCATTGGCCAGTTGAGCCCCAACTTTATGGCTTTGTCTATGTCTTCGGGGGAGGCGACGCCTTCGTCAACGAGGGCTACGGCTGCGTTTAGTGCTGGAATTAATACCCGGTTGACCACGAAGCCCGCAACATCTTTTTTGACAACTACGGGTTCCTTGCCCATCTTCTTGGTGACTTCCACAATGGTGTTGACAGTTTCATCAGTTGTTTTGGCTCCTCGAATTATCTCTATCAACTTCATGAGTTGGGGTGGATTAAAGAAGTGCATGCCAGCGAATTTTTCTGGTCTTTTTGTGGCTGAGGCGAGTTCTGTTATGCTTATCGAAGAAGTGTTCGTGGCGATTATTGCGTCTGGTTTAGCTAACGTGTCGGCTTCAGCGAGCACTTTCTTCTTGAGTTCTGGGTTTTCAGTCACGGCTTCGATGATGAGGTCGGCGTCTGCTACCGCTTCTTTCAAATCTATTGTTGGGTGAATCCTGCCCAAAACCTGGTTTACTTCGGCTTCGCTTACCTCTCCCTTTTTGAGGAATCTTTGGAGGCTGTCGTTTATCATCTTCATTCCGTTGTCGATAAACTCCTGCTTTATGTCTCGCATGTAAACCTCGTATTTGGCTGTTTGAGCTGCCACTTGAGTGATGCCGTGTCCCATTAATCCGGCGCCTAAGACGGCTACTTTTTTGATTTCCATTTTTTAAGGCTCCTTTTTGGTTTGGGGTTTAGTGTTTAGATGTTGAACTGCATATATAATTTCCGAAAAGCGGCTTGTGTGAAGAAATGATTTAAGATTGGTGTATGTTATTTTATTGTCTCTCACTGCTAAGGTAGGAAAAGAGTGCCTATGACCTGGTTGAACATGGGTCAAATACTACGGGTGCACGCCAAGAATTATCCTAGTAAAGTGGCTTTGAAGGACTGGCGGGGAAAGGCTTGGACTTATCCCCAATTGGAGTCTAGAACGAATCGATTGGCTAATGGTTTGTTGAGGTTGGGGTTGCACAGGGGTGACCGCGTGGCGGTTATGCTCTACAACTGCGCTGAGTTTGTTGAGGTTGACTGTGCTTTTGCTAAGGCTGGTTTGGTTGTCGTGCCAGTTAATTGGCGTTACCTTGACAGAGAAGTAGCCTACGTGGTGGAGAATTCCGACGCTAAAGCGTTGATTGTGGGTGAAGACTTTGTTGACTGCATTGACGGGATTCGTGGAGGCTTCAAGAATCTTGGCTCTGACAATTTCATTTCTGTGGGTTCTAGTCGTTTTGAGGGTTACATTGATTATGAAAGTTTGATCGCTGAGTCATCGGACACCACGCCAGATGTGCACGTTAAGGGTGAAGACACGTGGTTTCAGATTTACACTTCTGGCACAACTGGCATTCCGAAGGGTGTTGTCCGCTCGCATCAGTCCTATATAGCCTTCTATTTGATTAATGCGGTTGAGTTTGGTTTTTCTGAGAGAGACTTTGGCATGATTGTTATGCCTTTGTATCATGTGAACTCGACTTTTTACGGTCCTTTATTCCTATACATTGGTGCCTCTTTGTTCGTTGGGCGTGACAAGGGCTTTGACCCCGTTGAGTTGCTGCGCACCTTCAGCGAGGAGAAGATAACCTTCACTTCACTCATTCCTACGCATTACAGCCTGATCTTGAATGTGTCTGAAGACGTGCGCAAAAAGTTCGATGTGAGTTCGGTTCGCAAGTTGTTGTGTTCGTCTGCGCCTGCTCGGGTTCACGTCAAGAAGGGAATCTTGCAGGTTTTTCCAAACGTGGAGTTGTACGAGGCTTATGGCTCAACCGAGGCTGGAATGGTGACGTTGCTCCGTCCGGCGGACCAGATGCGCAAGCCTGGGTCGATTGGAAAAGAATGTTTGGGCACGGACGAGTTGAAGCTGTTAGATGAAAACGGTAAAGAAGTAGCTGTGGGCGAAGTGGGCGAGTTGTATTCTCGTGGACCCATGATGTTTGATGAATATTATAAGTTGCCTGACAAGACGAAGGCTTCGTTCAGGGAGGGCGACTTCTTCACGGCTCGAGACATGGCTAAGAAAGATGAGGAAGGCTACTACTATTTGGTCGACCGCAAAGACAACATGATAATCACGGGAGGCGAACACGTCTATCCAAGTGAAGTCGAAGCCATCATCTGCCAACATCCAAAGGTTTTTGACGTGGCCATTATCGGCGTGCCAGACGACGTCTGGGGCGAAGCCGTCAAAGCTATAGTCATACTCAAAGAGGGACAAAAAGCTATACCGCAAGAAATAATCGATTGGTGCAGGGGGAAGATGGCAGGATACAAAAAACCAAAATCGGTTGATTTCATCTTGCCTGAAGAAATGCCAAGAACAACCACCGGAAAAATCCTGCACAGAAAACTCAGAGAAAGATATGAGCAATAATTCTTTGCATGAAGGAACCCCTTCGCGTTTTCAAGATTGTAAAAAATTGTTGGAATTAACTTTAGGCTGCATTGGCAGAATGGGCGCCTACATTGTGTGAATCTGCTTCTTCTTTTTCAGTGCAAGATAGAAGGCTACTAGAAGAGTGAATGATGCCGCAACGATTGAGAGGTTGGCTCCCGGAAACTCGGGCACGCCCGTTGATGGAAGGAAAACTGCGTGTAGAGAGTGGTCTTGGTTCATGTTGACGTTAATGGATATTGCTGAGCCAACATTGCTGCCATCGAGTTCCCAATGGTCAAGGTAGTAGCCTACGTTCGGAATAGCTACCACAAAGACTGAACCAGCATAAGTGTAGCTTCCAGGCGCTGGGTTGGTGGTTCCGCCTCCAGTCGTTGAAATCGTTAAGGTGTATCCTATGCCAAACTTTTGGACACGAAAGTTGTTGTAGTCGGTTACGTAGACATCGCCCGAACTGTCAACGGCGACGCCAAAAGGACTGTTTAGTTGGCCGTCACCCGAGCCTAAAGTGCCCCACTTAGTTATGAAGCCGCCTGAACTGGTGAACTTTTGAACGCGGTTGTTGAAGTTGTCCGTAACGTAAACGTTTCCCGAAGCATCCATAGCCACATCGATTGGCCAGTTGAATTGACTGTCGCCTGTTCCATAGGTTCCCCACATCGTTATGAAGCTGCCCGAATCGGTGAACTTTTGTATTCGTTGATTGTTAGTGTCTGCCACGTACACGTTTCCCGCGTTGTCAACAGCTACTCCCCAAGGCTGCCTGAACTGTCCTGGGAGTGTGCCCTGAGTGCCCCACTTTGTTATGAAAGTTCCCGAGCTGGTGAACTTTTGAATTCTGTCGTTGGTGGTGTCGGCGACATAGATGTTTCCGGAGTTATCAACAGCCACATCGTATGGAAGGTTGAATTGACCGTCGCCAGAGCCGTAACTGCCCACTTTGGCAAGAAAGGTTCCAGAACCGTTAAACTTTTGAATCCGATTGTTGCTTGTGTCTGCCACGTAGACATTGTCTGACGAATCAACTGCGACGCCATAAGGATTGTTAAATTGACCGTCTCCAGAGCCTAAGGTGCCCCACTTAGTTAGGAAACTACCCGAGCTTGTGAACTTCTGAACGCGATAGTTGAAGATATCAACCACGTACACGTCTCCTGAACTGTCAACGACAACACCTGTGCCACCGTTAAACTGGCCGTCACCAGAGCCTGAACTGCCCCATTTCAGAATGAAAACATACTGCTGAGCGTGCACAGGCATGATCACGCCGAGGAAGAGAATAGAGAGCGCAAGTGCGAGACCGAGAACTTTAACTCGACGCAAAAGTGAACGAGCCAAGAGTTTATCACCAATGTTTTATTGCGGCGAGTCCATATATTAGTTTAAGGTGACTAAGTTAGGGTCAACAATTCCAGAAAACAGATACGCTCCTTCAAGCCTTCACTTTCGCACATTATTCAGAGTACCAATGGTTGAGAGAAAATGGCGGCTCGAAGAGTGTCTTCGAATCGGGACCTGTTAGCAAACACTGCCCAGAAAACTTTGAAAATGATGCGGGATTCTGGTTTTGAGGTTTCGGAAAGGTTAGAGGTTGTGGTTGACCCTGAGTTACCGTTTATGGGGTATTCGAGAAGGCGTAAAGAGGGTGGTCATGTTATCGTTGTTTCTGGCATGGCTTTGAAGTCTGGTTTGGTTGAAGGCTTACTCATCCACGAAATGTGCCATGTTTATAGAACCGACACAAATCATCCATCCCACAATCACGAGTTGCTGAACCGCGTCTCCCAAGCCATAATCCACAAACATCAACTAACAGAACCCTTTCAAATCAGAATCATTCAGCAGGCTGTCAACCACATTCAAGACTTGTACGCAGACGACATAGCCTTCCAAGTCTTCCAAAAAACCAAATCATTCACACCTGAACAAGCCCACAAATTCTTCTTAGACTGGATACAAGACACACCCTTAGGAGAGAAGAGCACCAAAGAAAGATGGCTAAACACAGGCATCCTGCTCAACAACTGCTTCGCCACAAGCAACCTAACCAGACACAACATACCCGACACCGACAACAAAGCACAAAACAAAACCCAAAAATTCCTATCCCAAACCAACAAAAAAACCCAAACAGGATTCATCCACCTCAGAAACTTCATGACAAACTTAAAACAAAACCCAACCCCAAAACAATTCGAGATACAACTAAACCAATACCTAAACAAAATAGCAGAACTCGCAACCCAAACATAAAAAACGCCCAAGAAACAACTCTAGACAACCCCACACCCGTCTCAACCCCTCTCAACATCAGACCCCTTTCAAACGAAACATTTCATATTTGGAGCCTATTAGGATCCAAATAGAGGGGCTAGGTCAACCCAGCGCACACACACAAAAATCGTTTTTCACTCAAAACAAAAACTAAACTCAACTAATGATTATGACTTATGCGTTTCTTCTCCCTCAGGCAAACCATACACAAGTTGATTATCCCTCTCACCAGCAATAGCAACCTTTCCAAACTGCCTCATAGCAATAATATGCCTAAACAACCTCTCCCTATCAATACCCGTAACCTTCGAAAGCTCATCCAAAGTCGACGGACCCTGACTCTTAATCCCCTTAAGAATCAAATTCCTCTCCCTAGCACGCTCCTGCATCTCCTTCGCCCTTTCAGGCGCTATCCTTGATTTCTCAGTCAAGTCTTGCACCCTAATCCGAAGCTAACAGCATATTCAAAGCCGTATATAAGAATAATTGCATAAACCTGCAAAAATCTTATTAACATTCCACCAGCCCATAACTAAAACCTTAGTGATCCAGTTTGGTCTCAGCGTACATAATGATGAAAATGCACGTTGGAATGGACGACCAAGTAATCACAGAAATAAAAAAACTAGAGCAAATCCAAGAAGCAAACGCCACTTACGGATCATACGATCTCGTAATCAAAGTCAACTTCAGAACCATTGAAGACCTCGACCGATTCATATTCGAAAAAATAAGAAGAATAAAAGGCATAACCGAAACATCAAGCATGATAGTAGCAAAAAAAGTAATCTAAGCCCCCAACCTAACCGATATCAAGGGACTCAAAAGAATGATGCTCGATCCCCTCTTTTTCACAAATCTCCAAAATCTTTGAAACCGCCTTCAAATCCAGACTCCTGATCTTCTCTTCCTCAGGTCCCGTGATTTCGACGATAATACCAGAACCCGAGACTCCACAACACGCGTAAACATTCTTGTAGACGTTGATGTGATATTTTGGAGGAATGCCCACCTCCTCAATGGCGGATTTGACCCTCCTAATCACGTGGTCGATGTTAGCACCCGTTGCCTTAATGAAGTAGCATTCTCTACAACTAACCTTTGTCATCAACCCACTCTCATCAAAGCCCATAACTGACTCGTTACAAACAAGTAGATAATATCTTAATTTCCCTAATAAAACTGACTCCAAAGCAACATCTCAATTATCCACAATCTTTTTTGAATGAAAAAAACCTAAAAAATTGCTTAAGATAGGAAATCAGTTTCTCAATAATTATACATTGAATAGAAGATAATTATCAAAAAGATTAAAAGTAAAACCCTTTATTGTTATGTATTCTAAAACAAATTTGGGTGAGAGAAGAATGCCAGTGAAAGTTTTAGAAGAATGGCTCAACATGTGCGGAGGCTGCGAATGCAGCATACTCGACGTTGGCGAAGCCCTTTTGGATGTGTTGCCACAACTCGAGTTCGTTCACATACCAGTGTTAATGGACCACAAATATTATGGACAAACTGGCGAGGGCAAAACGCTGGAGCTTCCTCAAGCAGACATAGGCATAATCACAGGCGGCGTCAGAACAGAAGAGCATAGGGAAGTTGCCAAAGAAGTTAGGAACAAGTGCAAAACCGTCATTGCGTATGGTTCATGCGCCTGCTTCGGCGGGGTCCCAGCGCTGGCAAACATGTACACCAAAGAAGAGGTTTTCAACAAAGTTTACAAGACCACGAGGAGCACCGTGCCAGGAGACGCTCCAACCGTTGCGATAACTCCGTGGACAGACCGCGTGTACGCAGTGGACGAGGTGATAAAGGTCGACGCCATGATACCTGGATGCGCTCCTTCGCCCGACTTGTTCGTTGACGCTGTGACAGCTCTCTTAACGGGCAAACCCTTCAAACTTGAAGAGAAAGCGGTTTGCGAAGACTGCCCCTTGAAACGCGAGAAAAAAGCCATAGCAACAATAAAACGTCCCCTAGAATCCCCCCAGAGCAGAGAACGATGCCTTCTTGAACAAGGCTTTCTTTGCCTTGGACCCGCCACCCGAACTGGTTGCGGTGGTCATGAGAAAGTGCCTCGCTGCATTGCGGGTATGTTTCCGTGCAGGGGCTGCATGGGACCTTTGAAATTTGGTGGAAACCAGATGGTGGACATGATGGGTGCATTGGCAACAATTGGCTTAGACGTCAAAGTGATACCAGACCGGCTAGCAACCTTCAACAGATTCGTTGGAGGGCACAACGTTCTGAGAGTGCGCAAGGTATGAGAGAGGTGAATTGAAAATGACTAAAGAAATTGTGATTCAACCCGTAACCCGAATTGAAGGCGACGCCAAAGTTGTGATTCAACTCGACGACAAGGGTGACGTCATGGACGCTCGGATGCACACAATGGAGCTTAGAGGATTCGAGATGTTCTGCATTGGCAGACCAGTTGAAGAACTGCCACTGATAACGACTAGAATATGCGGAGTCTGCCCGTGGGCCCATCACATAGCTTCAGCGAAGGCAACAGACGGCGTGTTCGGTGTAACCCCACCGCCTGGTGGAAGGAAATTGCGTGAGCTAGCCTACTTGGGCGACAAGGTCATGGACTTCATCCTGCACTTTTACATTCTGTCTGGTCCTGACTTTGTTATGGGTCCTGACGCCGACTACACTGTCAGAAACGTCATTGGAATACTTAAGGCAAACCCAGACTTGGCTAAGAAGGTGATTCATCACCACCACTTGGCGCATCAAATGGTTGAGATGATAAGCGGAAGGAGGATTCATCCTGTTGCTGCAGTGCCCGGGGGCTGGACTAAACCGCTTACACCAGAGGAGAGGGACAAGGCTTTGCCCATGGCTAAGGAACTCCTTGACTTTGCAACGTTCAGTATGAAGTTGGCTAAGGAAAACATATTTCCAAAGTATTTGGACTTGGTGAAGAGCTTGGCGGTCATCAAGACTGGTTTCTTGGGTTTGGTTACGCCTGATGGAACGCACACTTTCTACGATGGCAAGTTAAGGATGATGCAGCCAGATGGCTCACATGAGGATTATGCGCCTGAAAACTACTTGGATGTTATAGCTGAGCACATTGAACCCTGGACTTACTTGAAATTCCCCTACTACAAGAAGGCTGGTAAACTGAGTATGGACCCTGACAATCCTGTTGGAGTTTACAGAGTGAACACTTTGGCGAGAATAAACGTCAGTGACAGAATGGCTGCGCCTTTGGCGCAGAAGGAGCTGGACGAGTTCAGAAAAATGTTTGGTAGGCCAGCGCAGCAAACGTTGCTTTACCATTGGGCCAGACTGATTGAACTGGTTGAGTGTGCTGAACGGACTGTGGCGCTTCTTGAAGACCCAGAGATCACGAGTGAGAACACGAGGGTTCCAGTTACGCCGAGGGCTGGTCGGGGCATAGGTGTTGTTGAAGCGTCTAGGGGTACTTTGATACATGATTATGAGACCGATGAAAACGGCATTGTGAGAGACTGCAACCTCATCGTGGCGACTGGGATGAACCACGCAGCGATCAACATGTCGATTATGAAGGCGGCTAAAGACTTGATTAAGGGCGGAAAGTACGATCAGGGCATACTTGACAGAATCGAGATGGTGATAAGACCCTACGACCCATGCCTAAGCTGCGCCACACACGACATGTCAGGCAGAATACCCATAAGGCTAGACATAGTTGACGCCGACGGAAAACTCGTAGACACTCTAGTCAACCATTGAGAAGGAAATCTTCTCTTTCCCTCTTTTCTGTCTTAAAATGCGAAAAGCCAAATTCTTTCAAATCAGAATTTGGGTTACTGTGTTACCATTTTTTCCCTGATTTTGCTCCGAACCTCTTCCTTAACGGGCCCTATCTTGCTGATTCTTGTGTTTGTGGTTTCGAATATGTTGAGGATTTTGTCGTATTGTGGCAAAGTGGTGGTTATTGATATTAGTCGAAGGGACTCAACTCCATAGGAGCCTAGTTCCTTCTTTAGTTGGGTTAAGTAGTCTCTCACTTGGTCTTCCTTAAATAGGCTGTCGTCTCCTTCAACAAATATTATGCCATCGGCACCTGAAGCAAACGCCTCCATCACATGCTTCAACCCAACCCGCCCAACACTCGGCACACCAATAATGCGCACATTCGGCGTGTACGATGCCCGAGTTGAACCAGCCAAATCAGCGCTCCCATAAGCCGTGTTCTTCTCTATAAACGCCACAAGCTTCGGGTGAGTCTCGCCTTCGCTCACGCCCTTAACCTGAACCATCAACTGCTCGTCGGTGCTGTGCAACAAATCGATAGCCTGCTTTGGACAACGGGGCACACAGACGCCGCAACCGATACAAGAAATAGGATTAATGCTTACTCCACCAGCAGCCGATGCCGTAATCGCCCCAACAGGACAAACCTTGATGCAAACACCGCAGCCGTCACACTTCTCAACGATAACGTAGGCTACTTCAGGCGAAACCATGATCTCACCCTTACCCACAAAAGTTGCCACACGAGAGGCGGTAGCCATCGCCTCTAGGGTCGTCTCCCTCACATCCTTGGGGCTCAGGGCGCAGCCAGCCAAGAATACGCCCTCACGATGACTGTCAACGGGTCGGAGCTTAAAGTGCCGTTCCGAATAGAATTGGTCGCCACTCATCTGAATGCCCAATTTCTTCGACAACTCAGCCGCCGTGGGATGGGGAACGATGCCTACACTGAGCACCACTAAGTCAAACAAGCCCTCAACATCCTCACCTAACAGCGTATCCTCAGCCCGAACCATGATTTTGTCTTCACTCGCAGGCGTAACTTCAGCCACCCTTCCCCGCACAAACTTTACATGATGTTCCAAAGCCTTGGCGTAAAACTCCTCGTAGCCCTTGCCATCCGCCCTAATGTCCATGTAGAATATCCAGGGTTCAGCCTCGGGAAACGACTTCTGCAACAGCAAAGCCTGCTTAATCGCCGCCATACAACCAATCTTGCAGCAGTGTTCCTCACCCTTACCGTTGGTTGTCATCATGCGGCTGCCAACACACAGAACAAAAGCAACCTTCTTAGGCGGCTTACCATTAGAAGGCTTGTGCAAACCCTGCAACATCAAACGCTCAAACTGCATATTGGTCACGATGTCGGGGTGCTGCCCAAAACCATACTCTTCCACCGTCTTCGGGTCAATCTGCTCAAAGCCCGTGGCAGCCACGATAGCGCCCACGTCTAATTCAATCGTCTCATCCTTCTGTTCCAAGTTGACAACGTGCGCCTTACAGAACTTCTCACAAACTCGACAAACACCCTTCGTAAACCATAAGCAATGATCCGTGTCAATCGCATAAGTGCGGGGAACAGCCTGCTTAAACGGTGAATAAATCGCCTTCCGCTCAAGCAAGCCTGCCTCGAACTCGCTGGGAACCTTCACAGGACATTTTTTGGCGCATTCACCGCAGGCGGTGCAACCCGCGTCCACGTAACGAGGCTTCTTGGTTATTAGGGCGCGATAGTTGCCCGGCGTGCCCTCAATCGCTGTAGCCTCTGCCATGGTGATGATTTTTATGTTGGGATGCTGCGAGGCGTAGACCATCTTAGGCGTGAGAATACACTGCGAACAATCCAAGGTAGGGAAGGTCTTGCTCAACTGCGCCATGTGTCCGCCGATGCTTGGGCTTCGTTCGATGAGGTAAACCTTGAAGCCCTTGTCCGCCAATTCTATGGACGTCATGATGCCGGCGACGCCGCCTCCGATGACTAAGACGTCTTTGTTCACGGGCATTGTTTTTGGCTCTAGAGGCTGAAGCTGCTTTGTGCGTTCCACTGCCCCCCGTATCAGGTCTATCGCCTTGGCTGTCGCCGCTTCCTTGTTGTCGTGAACCCAGCTGCACTGTTCTCTGATGTTTGCCATTTCTAGGAAGTAGGGGTTCAATCCAGCAGCCTTTAGGTTCTGCCTAAACGTGTCCATGTGCATCTTGGGCGTGCAAGCGGCCACAACAACTCGGTTCATTCCCTGCTCCTTGATTCCTCGAGCTATGAGTTCTTGACCCGGGTCGCTGCAAACGTACTCGTAGGTTTCGGCGATTTTGACTCCATCAAACTTGGCGACGGCTTCTTTGACCTTAGCAACATCAACCGTGTCGCTTATGTTTCCGCCGCAGTGACAGATGTAAACACTTATCTTCTTTTCTTCCGTTTGCCCCATTTTCCTCAAACGCTCCCATCACAATCTACATCATGATTCGGATGTTGATGTTTATAGAAATAACCATAGTAACAATTCCAGCTTTTAAGAATCTCGTTGAAGCTTGAGTTAAGCTTAGCATAAAGCTAAAGAAGACTTATTAGGTTCCAACATAACAAGGTTTTACTCTCAATAAACTTCATCGAAGGTAAAAAAAGCGGAGGCCGTCCTCGTGGCAGAGCCGCAGAAAAAGGTCGTGAGACTCGACGAACTTGACATGGGATTTTCTGAAGCGGTGGCTAAGGCAGGCGGAGAAAAAATCAATTTATGCATACAATGCGGCACATGCACTGCCAGTTGCCCTTCCGGGCGAAGAACAGCCTTTCGAACGCGTCAACTTATTAGGCGTGCGGTCTTAGGCTTTAGAGAACCCGTGCTTTCTGACAAAGACTTGTGGTTGTGCACTACTTGTTACACCTGCCTTGAAAGGTGCCCTCGTGGAGTCGATCCCACAGATGTAATATTAGCCATACGAACCATGGCGGTTCAGTCTGGACACATGTTAGACCGACACAAAAACACAGCAAGTCTCGTTATGAAGAGTGGCCACGCGGTTCCAATCGACGACACAAATCGAAAGACGAGAACCAGTCTGGGTTTAACAGAGGTTCCACCAACAACCCATATGTTTGGCAATGCCTTGGCTGAAGTTCAAGAAATCGTCAAGAAAACGGGCTTTGACAAGCTAGTCGGGTATGAATGGAAATAATGAGGTTGAGATGACTATGGCGACCCAATACGCATTCTATCTCGGTTGCATGATTCCAAACCGTTATCCAGGAATCGAGTTGGCAACGCGAAACATCGCCCCAATTCTGGGAATAGAACTCAGAGACATGGAGGGCGCGTCCTGTTGTCCTGCACCAGGCGTTTTCAAGTCATTTAACAAGCCCACTTGGCTGGCGCTAGCGGCGAGGAACCTCACTATAGCTGAGTCTATGGGTTGCGACATCCTAACGTTATGTAGCGGTTGTTACGGAACTCTGAAAGAAGCCAATGAGATTTTGAAGACGGATTCTGAACAACGGGACAAGGTCAATAATGTTCTAAATGAAGTGAAGAGAGAGTATCGTGGCATTATTCAGGTCAGGCATATTGCTGAGGTGCTGTACCGAGACTTTGGACCAGAAAAATTGGCCGGCATGGTCAAAAAGCCTTTGCACCTAAACGTCGCGGTTCATTACGGCTGCCACCTGCTCAGACCAACAAAGTATCGGGAGATCAAGAGCCCCGAACGCCCAAGATTTCTCGACGAGATGGTGGAATCATTGGGAGCTAAAAGTATTCCTTATCGAGATAAAATGCTGTGCTGCGGGGCTGGCGGCGGTGTTAGAGCAGCTGCTCTAGATGTTTCTTTAGACATGGCTAGAGAAAAACTTCAAAACGTAAAGAACGCAAACGCTGATTTAATAGTTACTCCTTGCGGTTTCTGTGTCTTCCAGTTTGACCGGGGACAAATCGAAATCAAGGACAAGACGGGCATTTTCTTCAACGTTCCTGTGCTTCATTACGTGCAGTTCCTAGGCTTAGCCTTGGGATTGCCTCCTGAAAAACTGGGCGTCTACAACAATGCTATTCCAACGGATGCAGTCATCAAGAAAATATAGCGCGTCTTCATGTACTAGACGTTTAGACTCTCCACTTTCTAATATACTACTTTCTGGCAAATCTGTCAACTGATAATGGTTGGAGTCACCCTTAGTGCGGGCGGAAATAAAAGTCAGTGGCATCGTTCAAGGTGTGGGATTTCGACCCTTCATATATAGGATGGCGGTGGAAAATGGGTTGGTTGGCTACGTGCGAAACCGTGGCGACGCCTATGTTGAAATCGTGGTCGAGGGAAAAAAGAAGGACATTAACTATTTTCTGCGAGATTTGAGAGAAAAGAAGCCTCCGTTGGCCCGTATCCACGGCATAGTCACGGAGTATTTGGAAGAAAAAAATGAGTTTGGTAAGTTTACGATTTTAAAGAGTTCAGAAGATGTGGAACTTTCAGGCTCTGTTATTCCGCCTGACGTTTCTATCTGCAGTCAATGCTTAAATGAGTTGCGAGACTCAGAAAACGAGCGTCATGATTATTTTTTTATAACTTGCACTGATTGTGGTCCACGATACTCAATCATCCAAAACGTGCCTTACGACCGACCGAACACCACCATGAAAGAGTTTCCACTGTGTTCATTTTGTCAAAAGGAATTCACCGACGCTGCTAACCGCCGCTTTCACGCTCAGACAGTAGCCTGCCCCAAATGTGGACCAATAGCCTACTTGACAAAAAGCAACGGACAACTCATTAACCGAGAAGACCCGATTAGAGAGGCTGGCAAACTGCTAGAAGAAGGCTACATTCTTGCGGTGAAGGGTTACGGAGGCTTTCACGTAGCAACAGCCACCACAAGGGATGAGCCCATCATACGCCTAAGAGCTGTGAAACACAGGGCTCAAAAACCTTTTGCAATAATGGCCCGAGACCTTGAAACTGTTAGGTCTTTTGCCGAAGTGAGCCCTAAAGAGGCAGAATTGCTTACATCATACATCAAACCCATAGTATTGCTAAGAAAAACCGCTAATTACCCTCTTTCAAACCTGATTGCTCCTGACCTGCACAACATTGGCGTGATGCTCCCCTACACTGGCTTGCATTTCATGCTGTTTGATAAAGTACGCGAGCCAGCTTTTGTTATGACTAGTGCTAATCCTCCAAACGAACCCATAGTGACAGAGAACATGGAGGCTCTCAGAAAGCTGGGAGGCATCGTCGATTATTTTCTCTTCCACAACAGAGTTATTGCCCAAAGATGTGACGATTCAGTCGTCAGGTTTCATGGAGAAAACGCAAGCCTCATTCGAAGGTCACGGGGCTACGCACCCGAACCGATTCAGTTGAAATGGTCTGGAAAAAATGGTGTTTTAGGAGTCGGTGCTGAAATCAACGCAACCTCATGTCTTCTATTGAAAGATAAAGCGTTCATATCACAACACATCGGCGACGTCGAGAACATCGAAACACTTCAGTTTTTGAAAGCCGCGACCAAGCATGTTCTACGATTGACAAACAGCAAGCCTAATGTCATCGCTTGTGACCTGCACCCAAAGTTTACAACAACCATTCTGGCTCAAGAATTAGGAAGCGAACTACGCACTCCCGTTGTCGGCGTTCAGCATCATCATGCTCACGCGGTGGCTCTGATGGCTGAACACGGTTTAAGTGAAATAGTTGCCATAGTCTGCGACGGCTACGGTTACGGGTCAGACGGCGAAGCATGGGGCGGCGAAATCCTTCACTGCAACCGCAAAGGTGACTTTCAACGTCTAGGAAACCTGGAGAAGCAACCTTTAGTCGGGGGTGACTTGGCTACACGTTATCCGCTGAGGATGGCTGCGGGAATACTAGTTAAGGCAACAAACATAGAAGACTGGTTGCTGTCCCAAAACACGCATTTACCGCATGGAAAAGAAGAGGCTGAAATCATACTTCAGCTTTTGAATAAGGGTTCAATCCCCATGACGACAAGTTGCGGACGCGTGCTGGACGCTGTCTCAGCCGTTTTAGGCATATGCTTCGAACGCACCTATGAAGGTGAACCCGCGATGAAATTGGAGTCTGCCGCCATGAAGGGGAGAGATGTGCTGAAACTTAAGCCCATTACGAAAGACAACGTTCTTAACACCACGGCTTTAGTTCACCAAGTATTCAACCGAAGAAATATCGATGCTGTTCGCGACCTGGCTTTCTCCGCTCAGTCCTATCTGGCTCAAGGCTTGGCTCAAATAGCCCTAGAAGAAGCTAAACGTCTAGACGTTGACGCGGTGGGCTTTTCAGGCGGCGTAGCCTACAACGAACACATCACACGAGCCATCCGTGAAGTTGTGGAAGAGAACAAACTCAGGTTTGTTGTTCACGAGCTGGTGCCACCTGGAGACGGCGGCATCTCTCTGGGGCAGGCGGTGGCTGCGGCTTGGCAGATGGAAAATTAAGGGCGGATTTACCAATACGCCTTTATTGTGGCTTTTCCATGGATAAGTGATGGAACATGTGCCTCGCGATTCCGGCTAAGGTGATTGAAATCCATGGTGACACCGCCAAGGTGGATTTTGGAGCTGAAACCATGCGGGAAGTGAACGTATCGCTGGTTGAAGCCAAAATTGGCGAGTACGTGATTGTTCACGCTGGTTACGCCATTGAGGTTTTAGACCAGAAGGCGGCTGAGGAGACGCTGGCTTTGTGGAACGAAATCCTCAATAAGTATGAGGAGTCAACAACTACTTCTAATCCGTAGCAGAAAAAGAGAAGGCTGACGTCAGTTTGGCTGCGTTGAAGAAGGAGGTTGTTAAGGCGGGAGAAGGCGAAATCTTCGATGTGGAGTTGGCTGAAGACCTTCTGAGGGCTAATCAGCGTTTGGCAGAGGAGAACAAACGGTTTCTTCTAGGAAATGGTGTGAAGGCTGTGGATGTTATGGGAGCTATCGGGTCTGGTAAAACCAGCCTGATCGAAAAACTTGTTCAACTGTTGAAGACAAGGTATCGTATCGCTGTGTTCAAGGGCGACCTGACAACCACAATAGACGCTGAACTGATTGCGAGGCACGGGATCAAGACAGTTGCCATAAACACTGGGAAAGAATGCCACCTAGACGCCAACCTCGTGAGAAAGGCGTTGCAAAGACTCGATCTAAGCAAAATTGACCTCTTGTTCATAGAGAACGTGGGCAACCTCATATGTCCGGCTGAATTTCCCTTGGGCTCTGACAAGCGTGTAGTGGTTGTGAGCGTAACCGAAGGTCCTTACATGGTGGTTAAGCATCCGTTTATCTTCATGGAAGCCGACGTTGTTGCGATAAATAAAGTGGACCTAGCCAAAGCCATGAATGTGGATGTCGAAAAGTTGGAGAATGACGTGAAGATGATTAATCCCAAAGCCTTGGTTGTGGCGACTAATGGTAGAACTGGCGAAGGGGTCGAACGTGTTGTCGAGGCGCTTGGACTTTGAGGTGGAGTCGGTTAAAGAGTGCATGAGTTTTCAGTCACCTCTCAGATTGTGCGCAGCGTTTTGGGTGAGGCTGAGAAACGCATGGCTAAGAAGGTGACTGAAGTTCACTTAGTCGTTGGTAAGTTGACCTTTTTGGGTTTGGAGCAGGTGCGCTTTGCTTTTGAGGCTTTGACGAAAGGCACGATTATGGAGGGCTCGAAGCTCATCATCGAAGAGCAGGAGGGCGTTGTCAGGTGCAATCACTGCGGCTATGAGGGCGACTTCAAGTATGAAGACGACCCAATGTACCATGTGCCGGTGCCCACCCTTAAATGCCCTCAGTGTGGCAACGTGGTTAAGATTGCGGCTGGGAAAGAATGCACCATAAAGAGCATCAAAATGATGGTTTGAGATGGAACAGTTAACTAGTTTTAGAGACGTTGTCTTAGCCAAACGGGTTGTGGAGCAGATTCGTCGGCTTGCGCCCTCCTATCCTGTCAAGGTTTGTCACGTCTGCGGCACTCATGAATGGACCATAAGCCATTACGGGTTGAGGACTCTCCTCCCAGAGTCTGTTGACGTCATCGCTGGTCCAGGCTGCCCTGTCTGTATTATCCCTGCGGCTGAAATCGACGAAGCCATCAAATTGGCGTTAGAGAAGGACGTAACCATTGCAACCTTCGGTGATTTAGTTCGGGTTCCCGCCTCCGAAATGTCTCTTCAAGACGCTAGGGCAAGGGGTGGAGATGTACGGGTTGTTTACAGTGTCATCGACGCCGTCAAGATGGCTGAGAAAGAGCCTGATCGCGACTTTGTGTTCTTTGCGGTTGGCTTTGAGACCACAGCGTCCTCCACAGCTGTCGAGGTTTTGAAAGAACCGCCTCGCAATCTTAGTTTCCTAGTGTCTCATCGTTTGATTCCTCCCGCCATGGAGTTGTTGCTGGGCGTGGGCGACCTGCACATTGACGGGTTTATTGCGCCTGGACATGTTTCAACCATAATTGGAATGAAGCCCTACGAGGTGTTTTCCAGCGCTTATCACATGCCAACTGTTGTGGCTGGTTTTGAGCCTCTAGACGTGTTGTTCGCGGTTTCGATGATACTTCAGCAAATCAAAAACGGTGAAGCCAGATTAGAAAATGAGTACAGTCGAGTTGTGGCTTGGAAAGGCAACGTCAAGGCGCAGAAACTAATCGAGCAGGTGTTTGATGTTGTGGACGGCGGCTGGCGTGGTTTGGGCAGGGTTCCAGCCTCGGCTTTAGCCTTGAAGAAAGAATACAGCGCCTATAATGCTCGTAGTAAATACGGGGTGAAGGTTGTTGGCGCCAGAGACCTATTGCCAGGATGCCTCTGCCACCTAGTGATGATTGGAAAGATAAAGCCGCCAGAATGCAGCCTCTACATGAAACAGTGCACGCCGCAGACCCCCAAAGGCGCGTGCATGGTCAGCATGGAGGGCACATGTAGAATATGGGCTAAGCACAAAGTTTGATATTTTTCGGTTGCAATACCAGCTGAAAACATGTAGTCGCCTTATAAATTGCGACGTGCGTGCAGTCTAATCGAATCCAGTTACTGTAAGCTTCTCACGTAGTTTCTTGAGGTGATCAATATCCGATTTAAGAAGCTTCAGTTCCTCAGCGCGTCTTTTTAGGTCTGCCACTTCGCTTTGGATTCTCTTGAGTTCTTCATTCATTCTTTCACAGAAAGCTGGCTAATTCTCTAGAAACAGAAATCAGTTATGAAGGAAAAATTAGTATTCAAAATACACAGGTGTCTTCAGCCACTGGATACGGCGCGCTTCGCTTTTCCTTCTAGTTGTTCGTTCCAGCAGTTTGTTATCCCTATGTAGCTTCAGCGTTTTTTAGAGCATCAAGAACCAAAAATGTTTCAGTCTCCTGCTCTTTTCTACCCCAACTTCCATCCTTATTTTGTCGCCTAATAACTGATGAGAGCGCCTTTTTAAACTGCTTCCGCGCTAATTCATGACGCGATCTCGACAAGGCATGAAAAGCATGGTAGAAAGGAAAATCTTTCCACGCTCCCGTTCTGGTCTGTCGCTTAGCAAAATATTTTAACCCGCTCTCAACCTGTTTGGATTCTGCGCTTAAAGGATGCTCAATCAACATACGTAGCACATTGATTGTGCACCACACACCACACCAGTTGGGACTCCAAAATTGAAGATATGATTTTACAGTGGTTTGAACTTGCGTGTTGTGGTCAAAACCAAAAGTGTGGAACAAATGGATTGCATAAGCTGTCTGATAAAAAATCGTACAGCCCGGCCCAAATTCTCCATAGAATGTCGAACGCATTGCACTTGGGTCTTTTCGGTTGTTTGAGTAGAAAAAACCAGGATAACCTCTATATTGATGTCTCTGTATTGACAGTAGCCACTCTAACCCCCTCTTAACGCTTGCATCTTCTGCGTCAAAGCCAAGAAGGGCAAGGTTCCAAAGACTATTAGCGGAGCGGACGAAGAGCTGGTTCCAACTTCCATCTATGGACTGGTCAGCAACTGTTTTTTCATACAGTTTTTTCTTTAGGGTCGTATCAGTCTTGGTTTCTCTTTTGAATATGTCTCTTCTAAGGTAAACGCCAATAGGTGATTCTAGATTTACAACATAATTCAGTGGGTTGGCCTTCAACTTAGTTAATACGTTTTTCAAGAGACACCACAGATTAGAAACGGCTCTAGCTTTGTTTAAATGCTTTTTCAAATGCTCCTTCTCAGAGCCTTCTTGCGAGCCTAGCATATTCTTGGTATTGGGTCACCTATTGGTGGCGTTAATATTCTTTTTCCGCCTACTATAGTTTGTAATGCTACTTCTTTGAACTGGTCTGTTGCTTCTCCGATTATTTGTGCGTTTTTTCCTTCCTTCGTTTCTCTCAGCCTTTCTAATACTTCTTCTGCTTTCTCCTTAACAGTGCCTATGATTATTTTTCCTTCGTTTCCAACTTCAAGCGGGTCGATGCCCAGCATTTCGCATGCTGAGCGCACATCCTCTCGTATGGGTATCTTCTTCTCTACTACGAGTATGCCTACCCTTGACTTTTGGCTCCACTCGTTTAGGGCGTTGGATAAGCCGCCTCGAGTAGGGTCCTTCATGGCTACTATCCCGCCCACCTCACCCAATACTCGTAGTATCACCTTGTTCAAAGGCGACACATCAGAAACGATTCGGCTGCCGAACCCGTAACCCTCTCGACTCGACAAGACAGCCAACCCGTGGTCGCCAACCGTGCCCGACAAGATGATTTTGTCTTCTGGACGCAGGTTGGAGTCGAGGAGCCAGCGACTGTTGAACTGTTGACGATGTTCCTTTACTACGAGTATGTTGTGTTCCAGGGCTTGGTTTCTTCTTCCAATCCCAGACGTATTAATCACGCAGCCTTCTAGGGTGCCCTTCTCCACAACCTTGGTGTCGCCAGTAATCACGTAAACGCCAGCTTCCTTGCAGGTTTCTCCCATGCTGCGCACGATGCGCTCAAAATCAGCTATTAATAAGCCTTCCTCCAAGACAAACCCAGAAGTCAACGCTAAGGGTTCAGCGCCCAAAACCGCAATATCATTAACTGTACCACTCACCGCCAATCGCCCGATGTCGCCCCCAGGAAAGAACAATGGCTTGACCGCGTGGGAGTCAGACTTCAAAACGATGTCGTTTATGACTGCAGCATCATCTAAAGCCTCCAAAGGAACCTCAGCATCGCTACCGCCCAGATACCTCAAAACATAACGCTTGATCAAGTCGTTCATGACAACACCACCCGCACCATGCGCCATCGTAATCCTCTGCTCCAACACAAACCCACCCCTCAGAAACAAAAAGAAAGCAACCCACACTCTTAAGCCATACTAAACAACGAAAACCACAAACCCCACTCAACCTCACCCCTTTCAAATGAAAGAAAACATATTTGGAGCCTATTAGGATCCTAATAGAGGGGCTAGGCTAGCCCTGCGCACACACAAACACAAAAATTGTTTCCACTCAGCAAGCAACATTTTAACCACAACCAGACTAGATAGAGATAGGAAAGTGCAATCATGGACAAATACACAACGATTTCAGCCAAGCTCCCAAAAGACGTTTTCCGAGAACTAACCCTCAGAATCCCCGAAGGAGAGAGAAGCAACTTCATCCGCGACGCCATAATAGAGAAACTAGAGAAGACCCCACGCCCGGACAAGATTCTTGAACTGGAACAAAAAATCGGCAAACTTGAGACTGAATTGTCAGACATAAAGAGATTCCTAACCGAACTTGAAGTTCTAACCTTTGAAAAAGGCAAGGTCAATCCGCACACTTTCTGCATCGATGAAGTCGACCATAAAATAGTCGATTACCTCCTAAGCTACAATGGAGCCACAACACCTGAACTTGCCCAACACCTAAAAACCAACAGGTGGCAAATGTTAAACAGACTTAGAAGAATACAAAAACGTAGCAAGAGTCAACTGGGCAAATCAATTATCGAATATTATGCAGGCGAACGATCAGGCAAAAAGAAAGCATGGTGGATAAACCAAGAACTCAAAGAAGAAACATAATCAACTCAAATATGCTTTCTAATTCATAATAGTTTTAAACGCATTCATAATTAACTTCAGCAACACAAGGTGGTCGCCAAAATGCCTGGACAACCAGTAAAAGCGTACTTCATGGCAATCGTCAAACGCGGAAGCGAACACGAAGTGGCTGAACAACTGAGAAAGATGGAGGGAATAACCGAAACCCTCGTCACATATGGACTCTGGGACATAGTCGCCCGAATCGAAACCGAAACCCTGCAAAAACTAGACATGATAGTAACCGAAATACGGAAAATCACAGAAATAACACAAACAAGCACGCTGGTTGGCGCCTAGAAGCCCTACGGCAAAGAAACGCCTGCTATTTTTCAATTATTCATACTCATCTGCACACTCCTTGAACGCTGCTGCAAGCTTTAATAATTCACTAACCACTCATTCTGAATGAAGTGCAAAAGAAGGGCCCGTGGCCCAGTCCGGATTAAGGCGCCGAATCGCCCACACAAGCGGTGCGCAAGCCTCCGGACAAAAATAGAAACGGGAAGAAAGCCGGTGAACCGGGGTTCAAATCCCCGCGGGCCCGCCAAGGTGAAGCAACTACGATGGTCTCCGTGAACCCCTTCGGGGAATTCCGAGATTCATGCCAAACCGCGCTGCAGAACACACTGATAAGACTGTTTCCTAAAATTCCTGTTTCAATTCTTTTAGAGCCTCCTCCGAGTCCAGAATTCGGCGAGTTGTCGTCTTCGATTTGTTTTGAACTCGCCAAACAAGCTCGAAAGAAGCCCCTTACTCTAGCCAAGCAAGTGGCGAAGGTCATGGACTTGTCGCTTTTCTCGCCTGTTGAAGAAGTTAAAGCTGCTGGAAATGGATACATCAATTTCTACGTCAAACTGACCGAACTTTCAAGGCTAACGATTGAGTCGATCCGGGCGCTTGATGCCGACTACGGACTCGTGAAGGCTGAAAAACCCACTAAAATAATTGTGGAGCACACTAGCGCCAATCCAAATCATCCAATAAATGTTGGAACAGCCAGAAATACGATTTTGGGCGACTCTCTTGCACGCTTGTTGGGGGCTAGGGGGCACTCAGTTTACCGCCATTATTACATCGACGATGTGGGACGTCAAACTGCAATCATCGCCTATGGATACCAGCAACTGGGCAAGCCTAAACCTGAAGGCAAGCCAGACCATTTCATCGGCGTAATCTACGCCATAACAAGCTGTATCCTGGAAGTTCAACGGTTAAAGGAAGAAATTGAGAGGAAAAAGGAGCAAGGAACAAGTGATGAAGAATTTTTCTCTCTGCAGCGCGAATTAGACGAATGGGCTTCTATTGCAGTGGACCTCGAAGCCGACCATCCTCAGTTCTTTAAGCAACTCTTAGACAAAATAAGTGAAGGTGGAAACTCCCAAGCAAGAGTTGCAGAGTTAAATCGTGGCTATGAAAACGGTCTAAGAGAAGCCAAACAGTTAATCCGAGAGGTAAGCGAACTTTGCTTAAAAGGCTTCAGAGAAACCTTCAGTCGGCTTGGAATATTTTGTGACTCTTGGGACTGGGAGAGCGACTTTGTCTGGAAGGGCGATGCAAAGAGAGTCTTAGCCGACTTGGAGAAGACATCCTACGTTTTTCGTGCAGGGAATGTCTTAGAGTTCAACGCAGAAAAGGTGGCTCAAGATCTGAACCTGAAGAAAACCTTTGGCTTGCGTCAAGACTCTGAAATTCCTTCACTAACGTTGGTGAGAGCCGACGGCACAACATTGTACACCACTCGAGACATAGCCTACAATCTTTGGAAGTTTCAGAAGGCTGAGAGACTTGTCAACGTAGTTGGAATGGAACAGACTCTGTCGCAGTTGCAGTTGAAGCTCGCTTTGTGCGCCCTTGGACAAGTGGATAAGGCTAAAAATCTGATCCATTTTGCTTACAACTTGGTTAGTCTTCCAAGCTACAAGATGTCTAGTCGTCGGGGTCGTTACATTTCATTGGATGAAACCATTGATGAGGCGGTTAAACGAGCCTACCAAGAGGTTTCCAAGCGTTCGCCAAACCTCTCAGATGAAGACAAGGAGAAAATCTCCAATGTTGTGGGCATAGGCGCTGTGAAATACGCTTTGGTTGAAGTTGACCCCTCTAAGCCTGTCGTGTTTACTTGGGACCGTGTTTTAGACTTTGAGAAGAACAGTGCACCCTATATTCAGTATTCCCATGCCAGAGCTGGCAGCATACTGCGCAAGGCTGGCAGAAAACCTGTGAAACCCGATTACGCCATGTTGAAAGAGCCGATTGAACGTGGCTTGGTCTTGTTGCTTGCGCGGTTTCCTGAAGTTTTCATCAACTCAGCAGACAGTCTGCGCCCAAACGAAATTGCTGAGTTTGCCAATGCTCTTGCAGATAGGTTTAATACGTTTTATAATGCGTTGCCCGTCATTAAGGCTGTGTCACCCGAGCTTAGTGACATGCGGTTAGCGTTAGTTGAGGCTACAAAGATTGTTTTGAGGAATGCTCTGAGCCTTTTGGGGATAGAGGCTCCTGAAAGAATGTAGATGAGGGTTGTGTTGTCTCACTTTGTGGGCGGGAGGGTGACTCGTTTGCTTGCTAGGGGTCTTCTGGTGAGTGTTGAGGTTGATTGAGTTCATTTTTTGCGTGTGTGTGCGCACGCTTGACCTAGCCCCTCTATTTGGATCCTAATAGGCTCCAAATATGATTTGTATCGTTTGAAAGGGTGTGGGCGATTGTTGGGGGCAGGGTTGTTTCTGTTAAATGAAAAGTTTGGGCTGTTAGCTGAGGTAAACGAAGTAATAACCTTTTTAGGTGGCGATATGTTTAGTAGTTTTTTCAACATGGCAAGAAGAGGGGCTTCGCAAGTTAGAGCCAGCGGTTGAGTTTGATGCCCAGGTTGAAGGTTTCGTTGTTGACGGGTCGAACTTTGAGGCAGGGGCAGGGAAAGGAGTATGGGAAGCTTTCTGAGCGTTACTGGAAGAGTGAGGCTATCTGCGAAATCGACCCTGAAGACATGAAGTATTTGGGCGTAAAAGAGAACCAAAGTGTAAAAATAACCACAGATTATGGCTCAGTTGTGGTTAGAGCCGTAAAATCTTGGAGGGCGCCTCATCGAGGCGCTGTTTTTGTTCCTTATGGACCTTGGGCAAGTATTCTGGTAAATCCTGATACCCATGGAACAGGCATGCCTTCGCTTAAGGGAATAGATGCCATTGTTGAACCGGCTTCCAACGAGCAGGTTTTGCCTCTTCAAGAATTTCTTAAACAGCATTTTAGGAAGGAATGAATCATGCCTGTTATTTCCAACGTTACATGTCCAGTTTGCGGTTCTCTCTGCGATGACATCGAACTCGTGGTTGAAAAGAATGTTGTTACTAAAGTAAAAAATGCATGCGGCTTGGGTGAATCTAAGTTTCTGGGCTACTCAGCTCATAGACCGTTGAAACCTCTCATCCGAAGAAACGGCGAATTAGTTGAAACTTCTTTGGCAGAGGCTGTGAAGAAAAGTGCTGAAATATTGGTTAACTCAGCTTATCCCATTCTTTATGGTTGGAGCAACACCAGTTGCGAAGCCATTCGAGTTGGAGTGGAGCTCGCCGAAGAGGTTGGTGGAGTAATTGACAACACGTCCACAGTTTGCCATGGGCCTTCAGTCTTAAGCATTCAAGACATAGGTTTTTCCACCTGCACGCTGGGTCAAATAAGGCATAGAGCCGACTTAGTTATCTATTGGGGAAGCAACCCTTGGAGCGCCCACCCACGTCACATTGAACGCTACACAAACTTTACAGAGGGCAGATTTCGTTCAAGCACATGGGACCATTACCTCTCAAGCCTCAGCGCCTACCGAACCCAACAAAGAATGCAGCGAGCCGCAAAACTCGCAGGCGAAATACATCAAGTTGCTAACCCAGACTCAACTCAAATAGAAAAAAGTGAGCACTTGCCACTCAACTTGCAGCAGCAGAAGAGAAAAATGATAGTCGTAGATGTAAGGCGAACCCGCACAGCCGACATAGCCGACTATTTCCTTCAGGTGGAACCCAACAAAGACTACGAAATATTGCAGGCGCTTCGCGCGCTTATTCGGAATGAAGAGTTGAACACTGACACTGTGGCTGGCATTCCAGTCGAAATTCTCGAAGACCTTGTTGATGTTATGATATCCAGCGAGTTCGGAGTATTGTTCTTCGGTGTAGGTCTTACAATGAGCGCTGGCAAGTTGCGCAACATTGACGCTGCGTTGTCGCTGGTTCGAGACCTAAATCAGTTCACAAAGTTTCTCATTATGCCTATGCGGGGGCACTTTAACGTTACAGGCGCCAATATTGTGTCAACGTGGCAGACAGGATATCCCTATGCCGTTGACTTTTCACACGGTTATCCACAGTACAATCCGGGCGAAACTTCAGTAGTTGACATATTGAACAGAGACGAATCAGACGCCGCGCTGATCGTGGCTTCAGATCCAGTAGCTCACTTTCCCAAAAACGCGGTAGAGAACATGGTGAAAAACCCGTTAATAGTCATTGACCCAGAGACAACCGCCACGTCTTTGATGGCTGATGTAGTGTTTCCAAGCGCCATTTCAGGCATAGAAGTTGAAGGTACGGCCTACCGAATGGACATGGTGCCCCTCCCACTAAAAAAAGTCGTCAAGCCTCCAAAAGGAGTATCATCAGACCAGCAGATTCTGCAACAAATTCTGAATGAAGTGCGCAAACTGAAGAAAAAGGGAAAAGAGGCGTAGTCAAAAAATGCCCGAGCTTCTTATAAAAAATGGATTCATCTACGACCCCCTAAATGGCATCGACGGCGAACGCATGGATATAGCGGTCAAAGATGGAAAAATCGTTGAAAAAGTTGGCAGAAGAAAGAAGACAATCGACGCCTTTGGAATGATCGTCATGCCTGGCGGGGTTGACATCCACTCGCATATAGCTGGACCCAAGGTCAACTCAGGACGCATGCTACGCCCGGAGGATCACTTCAAAGACGTTGAGGTCAAGACGGAGAGAACACGCTCAGGCGTGGGGCATTCAATTCCTTCAACGTTCACGACTGGTTATCGTTACGCCCGAATGGGTTACACAACGGTTATGGACCCGGCTATGCCTCCGCTCAAAGCTCGACACACTCACGAAGAGCTGAATGACACACCTATCATTGATAAGGGTTCTTATCCACTCTTGAACGACTGCTGGTTCGTGCTAGAGCCCCTTTCCAAAGGCTTGATCGAAGAATGCGCGGCTTACGTTGCTTGGACAATGGAAGCTACAAGAGGCTACGTGATCAAACTCGTCAACCCAGGCGGCCTCGAAGCTTGGGGGTTCGGAAGAAACGTGAGAAACATAGACGACACGGTTCCAAACTTTGGCATAACACCCCGAGAGATCATTCAAGGCTTGTGCCGAGTCAACCAGCTGCTTCACATGCCCCACACGATTCACGTTCACACAAACAACCTTGGAAAACCAGGAAACTACACAACAACACTAGAAACCATGAAATGCGTGGAAAACTTGACAAACAACGATAAACCCGTCATTCACGTTACCCATTGCCAGTTCAGCGCCTTCAAAGGAGACGACTGGATAAACTTTGAGTCTGGAGCCGAAGAAATCGCCAGATACGTGAACGCTCACAGCCACGTGACTACTGACATGGGGCAAGTTGTGTTCGGCGACACCACGACCATGACAGCAGACGGACCCTTCCAATACATTCTCTATCAACTGAGCCACAACAAATGGATCAACAGCGACGTCGAAACCGAAACAAGCACGGGTATCGTGCCCTTCAAATACAAGCGCAGCAGCTTCGTCCATGCTACACAATGGTCAATAGGCTTAGAACTCGCCCTTCTCATCAAAGACCCATGGAAAATCTTCATGACAACAGACCACCCCAACGCCGCACCTTTCATTCAATATCCCAAAATCGTTTCTTGGCTGATGAGCCGAGTGGCCCGAGAGAAACTGACAAAGAAAATCAACAGACGAGCACAACACAAAAGTCTGCTACCCTCGATTGACCGAGAATACACTCTTTCAGAGTTAGCCATCGCCACCCGAGCGGGACAAGCCATATCATTAGGGTTAAAACAGAAGGGTCATTTGGGCGTGGGCGCCGACGCCGACGTAGCAATTTACAGAGTAGATCCCGAAAGGGTTGACCCCTCTAAAAAGTATAGGCTGGTTAGAAGGGCTTTCAAGAAAGCTGCATACACGATAAAGGGTGGAGAAATCGTTGTCAAAGACGGCGAAATCATGAAGTCAGTCTGTGGCAAGACTTTCTGGGTAAAACCCGAAACCTCATCTTCTCTAAGAGAAATTGTGCCCAGACTGAAGGAAGCTTTTGAAGACTACTACACGGTGCAGTATGAAAACTACTTGGTTCCAGAACATCACCTAGCCAATTCTTGCCCAATCTCTGTGAAGGCAGAGGTGTAGCAAAATCAGCGTCGTTCTGCGTCCAAAATATCTGTTCAAAGTGCCCATCGAAGCCGAATGCATAACTCCAGACATGTTCGCTGGAAAAAACCTGGAAGAGAAAGGTAAATTGAAGTTGTGGGAGGGCAACCGACAACGATTCCTCAGCGACCTCTTCCACATAGAAGGCGAAGGAGCCGACAAACCCGAAGCATTAACCATTCAATTACTAGGCGACGCCCACAAGGTTAGAAGAATAGGCGCAGGCATGTCAGCAGGCGAAATCGTGATACACAGAGACGCCGGCATCCATCTAGGTGAAGAGATGCGAGGCGGAAAAATAACCGTCGGTGGCAACGCTGACTCCTGGACAGGCGCCATGATGAAAGAGGGAGTCATCGAAGTCAAGGGAAACGCAGGCTCATACATAGGAGCCGCATACCGAGGAAGCGTCAAGGGCATGCACGGTGGAACAATAATCATACACGGAAACGCCGGTAACGAACTCGGCTGCTTCATGAGAAAAGGCTTGATAAAAGTACACGGAAGCGTAGGTCAATTCGCTGGCATGCACATGAAAGACGGAACAATCTACATTCAAGGCAACTCTCAAGGAAGAGCAGGCGCAGAGATGACCGGCGGAAAAATCGTCGTCTGTGGAAACGTCCCATCTGTACTGCCCACGTTCAGCATCGACAGCGTTAAGTCAAAGGTCAAGATAAACGGAGAAGAAGCAACACGCGGACCATTCTACCTGTTCATCGGCGACTCAACCGAAGAAGGCGAAGGCAAACTCTACATCTCCCAGCCCGCCAATCCCCATCTAAAATTCTATGAGCAGTACCTCTGAGGACAAAACAACTTGCCAAAAAGCCAACTCAGCGTGAACCGAAAGGCATGGCGCCTCGCAGAAAAACTGCGCGCTTCACCTAAAAAATTCGACGTGACGATCAAAAAAACAAGTCATGGCGTCACTCTAATAGACGCTGGAATCTCAGCAAGGGGCAGTCTTGAAGCGGGAAGAATTATCACCGAAATCTGCTTGGGCGGATACGGCAAAGCCAAGATTTCTTCAAGAAAATACGACGACTTGACGTTGCCCTCCATTCTTGTTCAAACCGAATACCCAGCCATATCTACGCTGGGTTCTCAGTTCGCTGACTGGCAGATTAAGACCGATGATTTTTCAGCCATCGGGTCGGGTCCAGCGCGGGCTTTGGTCAGGAAAGATAGGCAACTCTATAAAAGAATTGGCTACGTGGACGCATCTGATTGTGCTGTGTTGGTGCTCGAAACCAGCAGGGAGCCGCCTGACAGTGTTATTGAACAAGTCTTGCGAGAGTGCAGAGTGCAGCCCGAGCAGTTGATGTTGATTTTGGTGCCAACCACGTGTCTCGCTGGTTCGACTCAGGTCTCTGGGCGAATTGTTGAGACTGGGTTGCACAAGCTCATGAAGGTTGGGCTTGACCCAAGCTTAGTTGTGCGGGCTTTTGGTTCTGCCCCTATCGCTCCTGTGCATTCGAAGTTTGCTGAGGCGATGGGACGAGCTAACGACGCTATACTGTACATGGGTGAGGCTTCCTACGATACGAGGGGCTGCAGTAACGATGAGGAACTGAAGAGAATTGTTGAGAGTGCGCCTTCTTCAGCATCTCCCCATTATGGACGTCCGTTTCTGCAAATCTTTAAGGAAGCAAACTACGACTTTTATAGAATAGACCCTAACCTGTTTGCACCCGCTGTGGTTACTGTTAACAACTTGGAGACTGGCAGCATGTTCAAGGCTGGAAAAATCAATGTGGGTGTGTTTAAGCGGTCTATAGGTGTTGGCGCTTGAGTGCTTCCAGAAAGGTAGTTTTGGATGATTTGTTCGATGCCGTGGTTGTGGGTGATGTTCAGAAGGCTCGAAAACTAGCTGAGAAAGCAGTCAACGAGGGAGTTTCTGCAAATATTGTTCTTGAAAAAATGATGGACGCCATGCGGGCTGTAGACGCCAAATACATGCGAAAGGAATACTTCACCGTTGATGTGGCTGCTGCTTCAACCGCCATGCGAGAGGCTTTCAAAGTTCTTGAACCGCATTTAGGAGTAAAACCCACTGACATGATGGGCAAGGTCGTCATCGGCTCGTTGAAGGGCAACATTCAAGGACTGGGAAAAGACATAGTGGCTGCCGCGCTTAGGTCGGCTGGGTTTCAAGTTTTGGATTTGGGCGTGAACGTTCCTCCAGAAGCCTTTGTGTCCACGGCTGAGAGAGAAAAGGCTCAGGTTATCGCCGTGTCTGTCTCAGTTGACGAGACTGTGCCGTTTCTAAAAGATGTGATTGATATTTTAAATCGGAAGAAACTGCGTGGCAAGGTGAAGACTGTGATTGGAGGTCGCGCTGTTTCCGAGAAGACGTGTAAAGATTATGGAATCGACGCTTACGCCCGAGACGCATGGGACTGCGTGAACAAAGTTAGGGCTCTGCTTTCCCGTTAGAAGATTTTGTAGAGTGGATGATTATTTACAAGGGGCTTTGTTCCCAACTGCCTTGATGCATAGTAGGCTATTATGGCGTCGTTCATGGCGCAAGCCGGAATCACGTTTCTCGCCTGTTTTAATGGACCATAAATCAGAAAGTTGGCACCTCTCAGTTGAGCAATAGTATGAGCGGAAGCATTGTACGCTGCAAACCCCTCTCTCAGGGCCTTGTCCTGAGACTGTTTCCAATCGTATGTGGCGTTGGCGGGTGAGCAACCAGCCGGATAACCCAACTCTTCCTTAACCAGTTTTATGGCTTCTGCTGCGTAGGCGATGCTGGGCACGTCAAAGACAATAGTATCTACCAAAATCTTGTCTACTCCCGCCTCTTTGGCTGTTTCAATCAAGCCTGGATGCCCATCGAACCCCTTCAAAATTGAGACTCGTCCCTTGGGCGAATAATCCATCTCGTTCTGAGCTAACACAATAGCGGCGGTTACCCCGGATTCATGAATAGCCCCGATCTCGTTCTGCGAAGTCTGAGGGGAAATGGCGTTAAAAATCGTCCTTTTCTGCAGTCCCAATTCCTTAACAGTTTCCAAGCCAGCCACGCATGTTTCGGAAGTGGCTCCTTCCATGAGGAAAACGTTGTCTGTTTGTTCAGAAGCAAACGTGATGTACTTTTTCATAGCCTTGGGAGAAGTTGCCATAACATCCAATAAATGGGGCACTCCAGTTTTTTCAGACAATTCATCAGCTAGACTAATCCATTTCTGCACAGCTCTGCGATTGAACTCACCTTTCTTGTGGTCATCGACCTCAGGCATCCCTTTATAGAAAACATTGCCAATAAGCACAGTTGGAAGCTCGCTATGCTGCCCGCCGATTTTAACATTACCTATGCTGAAGATTTTTTGTTTGGCTTTAAATCTAAACACGCTAAGCACCTAACTAATTTCACCATGTTGCCACCTGATTAAAATCTTTGGGAAGCCGTTCAGAAGGAGTAATCAAAAAATCGGAATGCAAAGTCTCTATTGTTTTTGTAGGAATTTTTTAGGTCTTCGCGATAGCTTGACCCCATTCTGTAGTTTTCGTACCAGCACTAACAACTCGTGCTATAAAGTGACCGAGAGGGACTGTGTACAATACAGTAATGAAATTAAACAATCCTATGAATGGAAGCAGAGGTAACAAAGCTACGTCGGGCATGCTGAACCCAACTGGATAAGGGTAGCGTAGAAAAGTCCAGTTCACAATTGACATGATTCCTACTCTCAACATGCCTCCAAGAGCAGTTGAAATGACTGCAAGTAGAGTTTTTGACTGCACCTTAAAGCCCTTCGCTATTAATTTGTGGGTGACATAGATGCCAAGCAGCATGCTCAACACCGCTGTGAGATTGTAGAGGGGCCCAATAGGAAGGTCTCCAGGATAAACGGCCAGCAATACAATAGCATTTATAATTGCTACTGCAACTCCCACTAATGGGCCGAAGAACATGAAAGCCACTACAATAGGTATCTCCCATATTGTATATTTCAAAAATGAGACGGGTGGCGGTGCTGGAATCCTAACTGGTGAGGTTATAGTAAGAGCCACCGTAAGTGCGGCAAATATGGCTACAGCAGATATTGTTTTAGAGTTCATACTCAACCTTCCAGACTTTTGGAGTGTGTGCGACATGATAATTATTTAAGAGTAGCTACTCAAAAATGGTTTTTATCATAAAGAAAACCGATAGTTGATTCCCAATGGCCAAGAGAGGTTTTTAGACATAGAGACGAGAAGGCTTATGCTCTATTCGACTCGAACCATGTGGCAAGCTCGACGCCTACCTTTATGTTCCTTTCGATCTCGCTCATAGTCGGCGCAGTCGCCCTATAAGTCTCCCGATTTTTTCCTCTATGGTTTCGCAAACAGATCACATAGGTTGGAAACGCCACAGCGTGAAAGGCATCGAGGCATTGAATCGCTTCTTCTCTGCTTTCTTTGCTGTAACGCGCATGAACTCTAACAAATCTTACTCGACTGCCATGCTTGCTGTTCATCTTGTCCGACAGTTTTTCAAACAAGGGTTTCTGCTTTTCGCAACCAGGACACTTCTCCCTCGTGATAGCGATAACGTAGGCTACGCCAAACCTCTTAACAAAGAAGTCCATGAACCCCATTTTCTTTTGGTCAAGCGCCTTTTCAAGTTTGGAGAAATTCAACAATTTGACAGGCATAATGAGTCATGAAAGAAGAATTTTATTTAAAAGTTTTCTTAAGCAAGGATTCTGCTCTTTTCAAGGCTTCGCGAGTGTTAACATTAAAGAAGGTCAACAGTTTCGGGTCTAGTTGCTCAAGAACCAAAGTGGAAATGTACCGTATTCCACGCAAATGATGAATCATAGACAACAAGTCTTGCTTTCCTTCATTCAGAGCCTCCTCTGCGGCTTCTTTGACAGACTCCGTGTTGTATGCGGCTTGGAGAGGTTCAATGTATCCGTTGGGCCATCTTGGAATCACAGCGTCCTTGTTGACGCACAGGTCTAAGAGCAATGCGGCGATTTCTACTGAGACGAAAGGGGTGTCACAGGGCAACAGCAGAGAGTATTCAGCGTTCACGCTCTCGAAGCCAGTCGATGCTCCGATAAGTGGGCTTTGACCCTCATACTTGTCAACGATTACCCTTGCTTTTGACTCGAACAGGTTTGAGAGCGCCGCTGCCTGCACATTTGAATGCACAACAACTACTTTTTCATCCACAACAGAGGAAACACGGTCTAATACATGAAGAACAAGCGGTTTGCCCAAAAGGTTGATCAAGCACTTTTCCTGACCGAAGCGCTTAGAAAAGCCCCCTGCCAGAACAACAACAGCTCTCTTCAACTCAACCCCTTTCCTCTTCATTTCGGCGGTTCTTCGGTCTTGTTCACTTATCTCCTTGACCATCCTCTGCCATTCAGGGTCGTTCTTCCATTTGATTGCCTCTTCTTGGCAGGTTTTGTCGTGTGCTTCCTCAGGCTTCAACCCCTCAGCTCTCAACTGTATTTCTCGAATTTCATGAAGGAGAATAAATTGCTCATACCGACGCCATTTTTCTGAGACCCAGATTTCGTTAAGAGGTATTCCAAGTTCTTTGGCAGCGTTTGTTATAATATGTTGACCCTTGTAGTTCACGTTGTATGTAGCGTTGTAATCGGCTATGACACCATGAGAAACATACTTCACAACGTAACCAAACCTTTCGGCGAGAAGTCGTGCATCACTTTTTCTCGTCAATTCTTTTTTCAAGTTTTTTAGTCACACAATGGTTATTTTGCAAGACTAATGCGTTGAGGAAAAGTGTAAACGTTTAGTCGAGTGCCCCTGACAAAACCGATGAGCGTCAAACCCGTGCGCTGAGCTGCTTCGATGCCCGAATCAACCGCCGCCGCCAAAGAAGCCACAACTGGTATGCCAACCCTAGCCGCCTTCAACACAATGTCTCCGGTTAAGCGTCCACTAGACGCCAAAAAGCAACGAGAAAAATCATGTTTCTGTAAGGCAGATATCCCGATAACCTTGTCAACGGCGTTGTGGCGGCCAACATCTTCGGCGTAGGTTATTAGGTCTCCCTCTGGCGAATAGAGCGCTGCAACGTGAACGCCCCCTGTTTTGCGGAAGGTCTCAGCCAAGGTGTTGAGCCTTCTAACCGCTTCAGAAACAACCTCAGCCTTGACGATGAAACCAACCGGCAGCTTGCGAAGTTCAAGCCTATCGATTAATTTGGATAGAGGCCAATAATCGGGGGAGCCGCAGGCGGAGAGCACCAGCCGCGTGAAGGGTTGAGTGATGGAAACCCGTTTTTCAACGTCAACTCTGGGTTTTAGGCGCACTTGACACTTGCCTCCTTTTTGCATCTGAACCTCCTGTATCTCATCTGCCGATTTTATGACGCCTTCCGAGAGGAGGTATCCCACGGCTAGTTCCTTCAGGTTGGTTGGGAGACACAGAATTGTCACGTAATGGGTTTGGTTCAAGAAGACGTGAAGCGGTGTCTCCTCGGCAACAAAATCTTTTCTTCGCTCCACCGTGTGTTTGGCTACATCTATGCGTGAAACCGGCACCTCTTGCATTAAAATCAACTTCTTTCTTTTTCTATCCCTTCAACGCTGATACAACGTATCTAACGATTTCTTCGGCGATGTTAACCTTTGCCACCGTCTGCAGGCCTCTCCATCCGGGTTGACTGTTGAGTTCGATGATAACTGGTCCGTTTTGACTTTCCAGTATGTCGACTCCAGCCACCTTGCAACCAATGACTTGAGCTGTTTTCACGGCTAAATCTTCTATTTCTCTGCTTGGATTGAGCGCAGTTGGTTTCGCTCCTAAACTCACGTTTGTCTTCCAATTTTGAGCCACGCGGCGCATGGCAGCCACCACACGTTCGCCAATTACAAACGCTCGCACGTCCGAGAATCCGTGGAGGATAAACTCTTGAAGGTAGAGGACCGCGTGATAGAAGGCTATAGCCCTAAAGAGTCGAGTGGCCACGTCTGGGTCTGAAATCCTGGTGGAGCCTATTCCTCTTGAGCCGAACAGAGGCTTTATCACGATGTCGCCTCCTAATTCATGGAAGGCTTTGAGAGCTTCTTCATGACTTTCGGTTACTGTTGTTCTAGGAACGGGTAAGCCTTGTTCCTCTAAAAGAGCCAGCGTGTGGTATTTGTCGACTGAGCGTTCGATTGACAAGGGCGGATTGATGATGGTCATGCCTAAGCGTTGGAGTCTATGTAGCAGGTCCATTCGAAAAATTATCTCTTCTAATGAACCTCTTCCAATTGGTCGTATGATGAGCGCATCTAATTCATTGATTAAGTTGGTCTCACCAACCGAGGCTTCGGGTCTTGATTTAACTCTGGCTACTAGTTGAGGGAAGCTGAAACAAAAGGGAACTATGCCCATTTTTTCCATTGCGGTGCGCAGTTGGGTGGAACACCATCCGTTTTGGTTTCTTGTTAGGATGCCTATTTCCAAGGTTTCACGCTCGCTGTTTTGTTTTGTTGGACAGTTGAGAGATATGGAACGTTGCTTTCTAAAGTTTCTTGCGTTTTGTTTGCATTGTTTTTGGAGTTTTGCTTGTTTTGTTGAACACAAACAGTATGTCATAGTATGCTTATAGGAATATTTATATGAAAGAGAGAGCATAGTATGATTGCATATGTCAAAAAGAAGACATATTGTATAACTGTCAAACAGTAGTACAGTTGGCTCAAACCATGCAATGCCCATACCTCTCCGAAAGCCACGAAAAGAAAACATGCAAAAGAATGATGGAGGAGGGCATGAATGGAGAGGTTTCAAACTTCGATGTTCAACATTATTGCCGCGGCAACCCGGTCAACTGCTACTACTTTCGCATCTCAGAAAAACAATCAACAATTCATTGACTAGCCATAAAAGAAAAACTGCGTTAGGCTTTTACAGCAACTTAACATGGTCTTTAAGATGATAAGCATCTTCCACTTTGCTAGCTAGGTTTAGTTGTAAGTAAGCGGCTTGATGGTTGAAGTAGGGTTCGCCCTTCCTCGAAAACAACGTCAAAATTCTACCGTTGTGATTGATCTTGTATCCTTCTTCGCTGGGCTCATGCCCACGGATTAACACTTTCACATTTAGCATCTTGAAAAATTTCTGGGTCACATCTTCGCCAAAGAGTTTTCCTGCGCCACGCGGTGATGGATAGGTTCCACTTATGCCTTCTTCTGGGTCGCTCCAAAGAATTTCTTCTAGATGGGTCTCGTTTGGGTGTTTCTTGTGAGCATAGGCAAGGTCCTCTCTGGATTTTGCTTGGCTTGGCACACCTCCATGCAACATTATGATTTGTTCGTCTACCCGCACAGCATTATACAGTAGGTCAAAGAGTTGTTGCAATTTATCGTAAGCTTTAGACCATTCTTCTCCAAACTTTCCGTGCAAATGCGTGGGCAAGTCGTGAGGTGAGGCTAGAAGGTCTTGTGGTCCCTCGTGGTTGCCACGCATCAAAATAACGTGTTTGGGGAAGGCTTCCTTCAATTTTAAGACAACATAGTAAACTTCGGAGGAGAAGAGGCCTCGGTCTCCGTAGTCTCCCAAGAAAATTAAAATATGGTGCTTTTCTCCATGCATTTTTTGGGTAAACTTGGAGTCTCGTAGAATTTGCGCTAGAGTTTCTAGGTCTCCATGGATGTCACCTACAATAGTTGCCTCGCCTTTAGGCTGAACCTCAACCATTCTGCCAGTGATTTGAAGGTTTCCGATTCGTCCATTCTCTATGCTCAATAACTTAACAACGTGGTCAGTCAACTCTACAAAATCTTTGATGTTAGCCTTTAACGCCTTGTCCACAAGTCTTCTAACATCTTCAAATTGTCCAGTCATTAATTCCACCATTAATCTCTACGTTGGGTGCCACCAACCCTAAATATGCTTGTTATGATATTTCAGAACCCCTTTTTTTGTGTCCTAATAGATTTCCTTTTCCAACATCTTTTAATGTATTAAGATGCAAGAATATTTTTTTGTTGAGCATACGAAAGTTTATGTGTCCGATGGTTCTTGTTAATTTGCGATTTGAATGCAACATTGCATTGAAACCAAGGATTTAGTTCGAACATTCAAAGGTCCGAGTAAAAGCACTGTAAAGGCTTTAGACAAAGTCTCAGTCTCTATTGATGAAGGCGAAATATTCGGGTTGTTAGGCCCAAACGGAGCAGGCAAAACCACGTTTATAAAAATTTTATCCACCCTTCTGCTTCCAACCAGCGGTGAAGCATATGTTAATGGATTTAACGTTGTGAAGGAGTCACACAAGGTTAGAAAAATTATTAATCTGGTCTCTGGTGGTGAAACTCCCGGTTACGGAATCCTCACTGTACGAGAGAATTTGTGGTTTTTTTCTCAACTTTATGGGTTATCGCCGTCAAACGCAAAAGAGAAGATTAAAAAATTGATGGCTGAGTTGGACTTTGATGAATACACCAACGTGAGGATGAATAAGTTATCGTCTGGTTATAGGCAGAGACTAAACCTTGCCAGAGGATTAATAAACGATCCAAAAATACTCTTCCTCGACGAACCCACCTTAGGGTTAGATGTTTTAACCGCAAAGAACCTGCGAAATTACCTAGTGAACTGGGCAAAGCTGGAGAGAAAGGGAACAGTTCTTCTAACAACCCATTATATGGCTGAAGCTGACGAAATGTGCGACAGAGTAGCCATCATCGACCAGGGAAAAATCCTTGCATGTGACAGCCCGCAAAGACTGAAGGAGAATCTAACAAAAAATCCAGCAGCCAAACTTGAAGTTTCTTCCATACAAGCTAATTTCGACTTCTTGAAAACTATACAAGGCATCATTGGTTTCACCCAAACCCCTAACATTCAAACTGGAGTAACCACTTTGAAGGTCATAGCACGCGACGAGTCAGCATTTTCTAAGATTATCGCGAAAATAAATCAAGAAAACCTAAAGGTCCTAACCATAAACAAAACTGAGCCTACGTTGGAAGACGTTTACATCAGCCTTGTTGGAAGAGGATTCGAAGAGGCAGAGGCACCCGCCAATGTATAGGGATTTGGTTTTTAACCTTAGAGTAGCATACGCCAGGCTCTGGGTTAGGGTTAAAGGTGGCAACAGAGAGCCACATTGGATAGTGACTGAGATAACCATCCCGATTTTAACGTTAAGCGCTTACGTCTACCTCTACAAAATGTTGAATGCTCCAGCTGAATTTGCGGGCTTCGTTGTGATAGGCGGAACCATGATAGCCTTTTGGTCCAACGTTCTGTGGAACATGTCCGCACAGTTTTATTGGGAGAAAGAAACAGGCAACTTACAAATGTATCTGGTAGCGCCCATCCCCAGAATGGCAATCCTTCTAGGAATGGCTCTCGGCGGAATCATAAACACCGCCTTAAGGGCAACAGCAATTCTAACCGTAGGCACGTTAGTTTTCCAAGTTCCTATAATGCTGCGTGAACCCAGCACCGCTCTTCTAATTTTTCTTCTCACAATCGTAGCTCTCTACGCCCTAGGCATGCTTTTCGCATCCTTGTTCATGCTGTACGGCAGAGAAGCCTGGCACACTGCAAGCCTTCTGCAAGAACCCGTTCACTTTCTCTCCGGGTTTTATTTTCCAGTTAGATACCTGCCTTTTATGATTCAACTTGTGGCATCAGCTATTCCTATAACGTTTGGATTGGATGGAATACGGCGAGTTATTATATCAGGTGAAAACATAGTTGATGTCTTACCCCACGTAGGGGCTTTAATAATATTCATAGCCATCCTAATGCCCCTATCCAAACTTGCATTGAATTTCATGGAAAATCTGAGCAAACGAGAAGGAAGGTTAACCTTGAGATGGCAGTAAACACTATTTTAAAGTCGATTAAACAAGCCATCTGGATAGGCTGGAAAGTCGAGACAAACTGGACTGACCCCCTCATATTCTCGATTTATTACATCATAAGACCACTGGCTGGTCTACTCATCGTTGGCTTTGTCTTCCTCATCGGCAGCGCTGTAGCAGGAGCATTCAGACCCGAATACTTTGCCTTCATGTTCATTGGAAACACCTTTTTCATATACGTGTTACAAGTCACGATGACCATGAGTTTCCTGATTCACGAAGACCGATCCCACTACGAGGTCTTAAAACACATCTACCTTTCTCCGGGCTCCTTGCGCTACTACATTCTTGGAAGAGCCTTAAACGGGGTTATGAATGCCTCAATATCGTTAGTTTTAACCATTATTTTTGGGGTGCTTATTTTTCAAGGCTTGCTGGGAGTAAGCATACCCATCAATTGGTTAAATATAAATTATCCAGCCATCGTCTTGAGCATAATCATCGGCACGATTTGTGTGATATTCATCGGGTTTATATTCTCTGGAATCAACCTGGTATCATCAAAGATTCAATTCGCCCTCCCCGACTATGTTTCGGGAATCTTCTATCTTTTAGGCGGAGTTGTGTTTCCGCCCGAAATTCTTCCTGCGTGGGCTCAAACAATCTCAAACGTTCTGCCCATAACATATTTTCTGAGGGCTGTTAGGTCTTCGTTTCTGCTTCAGACAGCTGGTTCCTTTCAAACTGACTTGTTATACTTGACTTTGACAACGATAGTTACTGCAGTCGTCGGAACAGTGGTTTTTAAAGCTGCTGAGTTCAAGGCAAGAAAAGACGGGTTAATAGACCGTAAAGAAGAATACTAATAGCTTTTTATAATCGCCTAAACGTAATTTATGCTTCTCATAGGCTGACTTGACGGCGAATCTCCATGACGAGCTGGCGAGACATCCTCTCTAGAAGTCCAGTCGATTGGTTATTGGAAAAAGAGAACCCTTCTGTTCGCTATTTTACTTTACGCGACATTCTGGACCGAGAGGAAACAGATTCTGAAGTGAAAGAAGCAAAGGCTGCTATTCCCACGTACAGGGTTGTTGAAAAGTTGCTTTCAAAGGAGAAATCTGAAGGTTATTGGGAGGACCGTGAAATTCCATATCTTCCAAAATACAAGTCGACCTATTGGCAAGTTATGGTATTGGGACAATTGGGAATGGACAAAAGCCACGAACCCGTTCAACGAGCCTGTGAGTTCGTTCTAAATCTGCAACTTGATGAAGGCGGATTCTCAGCCTACACAAGAAAAACAGCGCTAGCAGAGTATGACTGGATGCGAAGCAGGGCAGCCTTAAAAGAAAAAGTGTCACCTGACCCCAATTCATGGGCTCAATCCACCATCATGGAACACCAATACTCTTGTCTAACGGGCAATCTATGCGCTGCTATGCTTCGACTCGGCTACGGCCAAAATCCAAGACTGATAAAGGCGTTAAACTGGCTAGTAAAAATCCAATCTAAAGACGGCGGATGGCTTTGCCCCTACTGGAAAGCCCACATCAGAGACACCCACAGCTGCTTCCACGGAACAATCTCCCCCCTGGAAGCATTCTCGGAAGTCATGGAGGAAAATCGTACACCTGAAATGAAAAGGGCAGTAGAGAGAGGCGCCGAATTTCTGTTGATGCATCGTCTGTCCAAAGCAGACCATCATGGTTATAGGGTGATTAATCGTCAGTGGCTCAAGTTCAGTTTTCCATGGTTCTACGGGTACAACCTCTTGAGAGGGCTCTCTGTTGTAACAAAACTAGGCTACACCCATGATGAGCGCCTAAAAGATGCCGTAAAACTGTTGCTTCAAAAACGCCGCAAAGATGGAAAATGGCTTCTTGATACCGCTCCAACAGGACGAATGCAAGCCAATATTGAGACCGTTAGTAAACCAAGCAAATGGATAACCCTTAACGCTCTTAGAGTATTGAAACGCTTGCACGAAACCAAGAATGAAAAATTGAAAGAGGTTTTAGCCACAATTTAAGGAAGAATAATGAACATGAGTGCTCCAAAACTCAGTTTTGAAGAAAGCCTTCTCGAAAACGTTGTTTTGAAAGAACTATGCTCTGGCTGCGGCGCCTGCGTTCTCGTTTGTCCTTTTGGCTGTCTTGAATACTTCCAAGAAAATCCTAAGCTAATAAAAAAGTGCGAGATTTGCGGCATCTGCCCCAAGGTTTGTCCACGATACGATCTGTCTCAGCCCGCTTTAGAGAAACTGGTGTTTGGAAGAGAGCGCAGTTCCGAAGAAGAGTTTGGAGTGCATAAACGCTTAGTAGTGGCTCAGGCTAGCGACAAAAATACTCTTCAAGCCTGTCAAGACGGTGGCGTGGTCTCTGCTCTTCTCACATTTGCACTAAACAATGGAATAATAGATGGAGCCATTGTGTCAGCGACAAGCATGGACAAGCCCTTATTTCCTATACCTAGGCTTGTGTCAACTCCAGAGGAAGTTCTCGAATGCGCAGGAACCAGATACTCTTATTCCCCAAACATTTTAGCATTCCAAGAAGCTGTCAAGCAGAAGAAAAAAAGCCTAGCATTTGTGGGCACTCCATGCCAGATAGAGGCTGTTCGCAAGATAGAAGCCGTGCCACTAAAGAAATACTCGAGCCTGTTGAGGTTCACCATAGGACTGATGTGCACCGAAGCCTTCACATACGAAGGCTTAATACAAAAACACATTCAAGAAAAGCTTGGCACCAACCTAAACGACATTGAAAAGATAAACATAAAAGGAAAAGTCTTAATCACAACCAAATCAGGCAGCGTAAAGACCATTCCATTGGCTGAAGCCAAACAATACACAAGAAAGGGCTGTCTCCCATGCACAGACTTCTCAGCCCAACTTGCGGACATATCCACAGGAGGCTTGGGCTTGACTGACTGGACATTTACAGTGATTCGCACTCAAAAGGGCGAAGAAATCTTCGACAACGCCCAAAAAGCAGGAGCACTTCGAACAATATCCGCGGAAGAAGAAAAAACAGCATTAGATTTGTTGGTTAAGCTTTCAAGGAGAAAGAGAAAGACAGTTTAGCCCAACGAGAAAACCAACTGGATGTTTTTGCCTATTAGTTGAAAAACGGCTTTCTCCAGTTCTTTTTTCTCATTCTCGATTTTTTCCATGAGCCTTCTGCGCTCTTCTTCTAAAGCTTGAATTCTTGAGTTAGTGAGCTCGTTCTCTTTCTGCAGTTGCCTTAATTCTTCTCCAAGCCCCTCCAACTCCTTTTGAAAGGCTGCGGCTGCACCCGAGGTTAATAGTTGTTTTTTCTGCAAACGTGCTTCCATGCAAGCCTTGTGCAACGTATCTAATGATGCCTTGTTGAGCAAGTTGTCAATTTGTTCCTGAGCCTTTCTTAAGCGTGTGCTCTTCAACTTGAGCTTGCCTTGAGCTATCGCTTCGCCAACTTTTCTAAGTATAGCTTTAAGGGTCGGATACCGTTCTTCTTCGGCAGCTAGGGCTTCAAAGGGATCATTTAAATATTCACCTAATTTTTTGGCTTCATCAACCGGGATAGCTATCATTCCGCTTCGCGCTAAGCTTTGAAGCTTGAAGAAGGGTTTCTGCAGGTAGCGCAGATCATGTTTAACGTTTTCTCTCAGCTCCTTGATTCTCACTTCAGCCTTCATAAGTTCGGTCAATTCGGCTCTGCCTTGAATACTTACGATTTCTTGCTGGGTTTTCATTAGTTCTTGTTCTAGAGATTCTTCTCTCTGTTCCATTTTTTGTCTCTGCTTCTGAGCTTCGTCTGCTTGTTTGATGATGTGCAAAAGTTTGTCAATTTTTAAGGATGCGTCTTCTACAGTCTTGGCTTTGGAATACTTTGATGCTGAGAAGTTGCGTAACTCTTGGTGTATGTCAGATAATCTTTTCAAGGTAACGTCGAGTCTACGGCGGTCAAAGATGAAATAAGGCGTTATGTAAGGGTATGCTTCTGCTCTCAGCACCATAGCCTTTGCAACTGCCTTTTCTAAGTCGTGATTCAACATCTGAAGGCTCTCAGAATTAACCTGCTCTGGAACTTTGACAGCCCTGAGGGTTTCAGAAAGGTTTTGGGAGAATTTGTTTGCGTTTCGGGCGAAGCGATAAGTCTTTGGGTTGTTTCTCTGCATTTCTTTGTCGCTGTTTTCAAGGACTTTTTCGTTGCTCCCTATGGCATCATCGAGTCTCTCTTGAATGACTTTGAAAAGACTTGCTCCCTTGCTTTTTACTGGTTCAATGATAGATGAGGTTTCCTTGCGTATCCATTCCTTCAATTCGTTGAGCGCTATCTGTCTGGGTTGAGACAAAGTTGTTGCACTCACTCTGAGTTAACGCTAAAGGTTATTTAATTTATTTTGGTTCAAAAATTCCTAATAGGTGAACAAAACTTCGATAATATTCCCGTGATAATGATAAATACTACGCTGCAACATTTTTGAGGAGAAGACGCTCAAGAGGTCTGTCCTATGAGCAACATTCAAGTGTTTGGTGTTAAGGGCTTGCCTATCATAAAGAAAGGAGACGACTTAGCAAAGCTCATCTGCAAGGCTGCGGAAAAGCTGAAGACTCCAATAGAAGAAGGCGACGTTATCGTAATCACCCATGTAATTGCGTCGAGGGCTGAAGGCAACACAGTCAACCTAGACGACGTTGTTCCCTCGGACTTTGCCAAAACCTTAGCCAAAGCACTTGAAAAAGACCCTGCTTTGGTCGAGGTTGTTCTCAGAGAGTCTAAGGGCATAAGACGCATGGGTGATGGGCATCTCATAACCGAAACCAAACACGGGTTTGTGTGCGCCAACGCCGGTGTCGACCAGTCAAATGTTCCGGGTGAAAGAATAGTTGCGCCCCTGCCTAAGAACCCTGACCGCACCGCACGAACTGTACGCAAGAGGATGAGGAAGTTGACTGGCAAAGACGTGGCTGTCATCATTTCTGACACGCATGGACGCCCACTACGTGAAGGAGAGATCAACATTGCAGTGGGTGTTGCTGGAATCAATCCAATTCGAGACAGAAGAGGTGAAACTGACCTTTTCGGATATGTGCTCAGAGTGAAGCAAACAGCCGTGGCTGATGAGTTGGCTTCAGCCGCCGAACTGGTCATAGGACAAGCCAAAGAAGGCATACCAGTAGCAATTATTCGCGGTTATCCCTATCTGAAGTCTGAGAAGGCGACTGCAAAAATGCTCATTAGAAAAAGAAGAAAAGACCTATTCATCTAAGAAAACTACCTTTTAGAACAATAAAGCAACCGTTGAAGTTTCTTAGGAAATGACAATGCGCTTCAATTAGGGAGGTTGTGAAGCTTTTAGGCTTTCTTTTATTCTCTGTGCCACATGCTTGCCAAGATTTACCGCCTTTTCTAAGTCTTCTTTTCTAGGCGGACCTCGAACCTCAAGCGTTCCTAAGATTTCGAAGCCAGATTGCCCTAAAACCTCCGCAATGACTCTCGCTGAAGCTCGACCCCAACCATATGAACCGAACACCGCAACCAATTTGGCTCTCGGCTTTAGCACTCGAATAATCTCGGTGACCATAGTTGCGAGGGGATGAGCGTGGTTGAGGACCGTAGGTGCTCCAATAACTATAGCGCTGGCGTCCACTAGGTCCCGCATAATATGTGATACGTCGGATACCAGCAAGTTGTAGGGTACGACTTCAACGCCTTCACCAGAAATCGCTTCAACAATTTCCTTCTCTAAGGCTTCGGTTGCTCCCCACATAGTCACATAAACCATAACCGCTCTCGGTTGAAGAGGACCCCGAGCCCACCGCTCGTAGGCGTCTAAAACTCGTTTAGAATTTCGATAAATGGGACCATGACTTGGGCCTATCATTTTGATATCTAACCTTTTAATCTTGTCCAAAGCCCGCTGAATGGCTACGGGAAAGGGCATCATTATCTCGGCGTAATACTTCTTGGCTTCAAGCAGAAGTCCTTCTCCAAACTCGTCGTCGAAGAGCTTGCTCTTGGCTGCGTGGGCTCCAAAGAAGTCGCATGGAAATAGAAATCCGTCTTCGACGCAGTAGGTGAACATGGTTTCTGGCCAATGTAGCCAGGGTGCCTCAATGAACTTCAGCGTCTTACCTCCCAAATTCAGAGAGTCGCCGTCTTTGACCATGATGGTTCGTTCTGCTGGTACTTCATAATAGATTTTAGCCATTTCAACGCCCATTTTGGTGACAACAAGTTTGGCGTTTTTGGCAATCTCCAACACTCGTGGTATAGCGCCTGCGTGGTCGGGTTCAGCATGGTTCATAACAAGGTAGTCGATTTTTTCGGGGTTCACTACTTTTCCGATTTTTTGGAGCATCTCTTCCTGAAAAGATGAGTGAACAGAGTCTACGAGGGCGACTTTTTCTTCACCGACAATAAGATAGGCGTTGTAAGAGGTTCCTTGAGGCAGAGGAATGAGCGCGTCGAAGTATCTGCGGTTCCAATCCTCAACGCCAACCCAAAAGATTCCTGGTGCTATTTCATTTGAAATCTTTCCTTTCATTCTTAAACCTCTTAAATGATTTTCCTCACGTCATCGGATGTTGAGTTCTCTCTCTAGGTCCATGATCAGATGAATATATTCTTGATGCTTTCCCTCTCCGATTCTCTCTTTTTCAATTTTTTCAAACTTTTCCAGCAGTTCTTTCTGTTCGGTTAGTCCAAGCACCTTGTCAGCCATGGGATAAAGGATTTCGTCTTCCTTGGGTATGTGTTGAGACAGAAGCATAGCGTAGCCCATGGCATTTTCTATTATGGCTTGTTTGACGGTTTTGTCTCCCCTTTCATACTTTTCAACAGCTTCGGCGAGGGCTCGGACATATCCTCTCCCTTGGTCGTGTTCGAGTAACATAACTCCGGTGGGACCGCCTTGTCTGGGAAAACCATGTTGCTCAATCATGGGAAACAAAGTGTCCTCTTCTTTCCCATGGTGACAACGATCAGCGAAGGTTCGTATGAAATCGATTGCTTTTTTGAAAATTTCTGGCGGAACTTCTTCATCCTTTTTGAGTTTTTCGCAGGCAACGTTCAGTATTTTTAGCATTCGTTCTATGATTCTATGTTCTTCCTTGAGGTTTTCAGTTGCAGAAATCGCAGCTGCATGATGCAAAATTTTTCCTCCTTAAAGGGTGTAAGCGAAAGCGCTAATAAAGTAGAAAAGTCTAATAAGTTTTCCGTTTTGCTAACCCATTTAGAAAGAGGTAAGGCGAGTCTTCTTGGACTAAAAAAGCATGATGAAAATTGGATTTGAAAGTGTCACTGGCGGTTTTGACGATGAGGGCAAGTTTTCACGCAAGTGAAAATGATGCTGATCAAACTAGAACCTAGAATGGAGTGGAGTAAACATTTATTTGAAACATATGAATTTTATGATTAATTCTGAGGCGAAAATGGTTTGGAATTAGAAAAAAATCCGAAGTTGATGCAGAAACTTAAGGACGTGATAGACCCTGAACTTGGTGCAAGCGTTGTAGACATGGGGTTGATAAAATCGGCTAAGATGGATGAAAAAGGAAACGCCACGATTGAGTTTATTCCGTCCAGCCCCGTTTGTCCAATAGCCTTCTATTTGGCGTCGGAGATAAAGAAGAAGACGCTGGAAGCCGAGGGCGTAACCAAGGCTAGAGTTTACTGTCGCGGACACGCTATGGAAGAAACTATCAACAAATCAGTGAACCCAGAATAAGCTTGCCCTAGGTAGATAACCGTGTCCAAATTGGATTTACACTTCAGGTTTTTTCGAGCCGCTGTCATATACATTCTTTTGGGCGGATTGTTCGGTTTCCTCTTTTCCTTTCAGCAGGTCCATGAATTTACGCATCAAACTTCAATAGTTTCTGGACACATCGTTTTGGTTTTCTTCGGATGGGTTACACTCACCATAATGGGCGCGATGAGCAAGATGGTTCCAACAATGATAAGCAGGGACCTGCACAGCCAAGAATTGGGAGAAATCACGTATTGGCTGATGAACATTGGAATAATCGGCTACGTCAGCCTTCTTGTTTTGGAAGGCTTTACTGAAAAAGCATACAATCTAGTGTTGCCTGAGTTTCTTGCAAGCTTGAACTTGGTCTTTGTGGCCTTTTTGGTTGTTGGTGTTTTTTCCTTCGCATACAACTTCTATAGAACGGTTGGGAGGAAGACTGCGAAGCCCTTGGAGCCGAGTATAGGTTTAACTTTGAATTTCTATCGTATGTCTGTTGCCTACTTTTTGGTATCAATTGTAATCGCAACTCTCGCCATTCTTGGGTTGACTCAAGAAGTTTTTTCGCCTCTCAAGTTTGTCGACGTGTTGTGGGTAGCTCCTTTCACAACGCTTGGGTGGATGACCTTGACTATTATGGGTGCAATGTATCATTTGCTGCCCATGTTTACTATCTCCAGAGTTCCCAATCTGAAGCTGGCTGAGTTTCAGTTGTGGGCGCTTAACATTGGAATAGTGTTCACAGGTGTTGCAGGACTCTTTGGAGCTAAAAGAATTATATTTGAGGGCGTAGAGGTCTCTCTGCTAAGTTTGTTACAAACAATTGGGGTTGTATTTGCAGGACTAGGCGCCTTCATGTTCGTTTTTATCATGGCTTGGACAGTAACAACAAGAAAGAGGAAAGAGCTCAACATTTCTATGAAGTTCTATCTAGTTGCCCTCTTTTATTTCACGCTGACAGGAATTTTCGGTGTCTTGCTCAAGACCAAGCCAGGATATGAATTTGCGGAGGATACCACCATAATTTTGGGGCATGGTTTACTGTCAGTTATTGGGTTTGTCTCGTTGACCATAATGGGTTCAATGTACACTATCATACCTATGTTGTCTGTAGTATACCTGCACGAGAGGAAAAAGAAGGTGCCTAGTGTCTTGACTGAAATGTACAATGAAAGATTTGCTGGTCTTAGTTTCTGGTTTGCCACCGTAGGCGTGGCTGGCTACATCACGGGCATGGTTGGTGAAGGATACATTACAGCAACCGTGACGAAAGCAGCCGCTTTTCCTTTTACCTTGTTGTCTGCTGTATTCGTAATTGTCTTAGCTATCGGTGTTCTGTTCTTCGTTTACAACATACAAAAAATGTATAGTTGGTTGAGAGGTTAAATGAAGCACAAAACTATTTCTGGTAGAGTTCAACATAGCGGCATCCAGAACAAACGTAAGCCTTAACCATCTCTTCTATCGGAAAACCAGCGAAGGGATGCCCAATGACCATGTATTTGCCGCATTTTGGACATTTTTTCTTCTCTTCCACACCAATCCCCTCTTTAATGCTCTGATTCTAAAGTAGAATGCTTGACTGAGTAAATAAATTTTATTTTTTGGAAACCAGAAGACTTAAGTGTATCTTCATATGAAATATAATTCATATGAAACTCTTCCAGTGATTTGCCATGAAACGTGGTTTAAGTGAAGCCTGCTACCTGTTCTTTTCAACCCTGGCAAATCCTACACGGTTAGCTATTCTAGAGCTTCTGAGAGATGGCCCGAAAAATGTGACTACGATTTCAAATGTCCTTAACCAAGAACAGAGCATGATTTCTCACAATCTCAAGCCTCTAGTTAGATGCAGTTTTGTGCTTGTAGACCGAAGATGGAAAGAGCACATATACAGTCTTAACCAAGAAACCATGAAACCATTGTTTGAGATCATTCAGAAACACACAGATGCCTACTGCCCCAGAGGAAAATGTCCAAAGTAACCACTGGAGGAGACTAAACGATGCCATCTTTTGATGAACATGTGACGCGAAGCATGACAACTCTTGGGTTGACTTTCATTGAGAGAAATCGCGAAGCAAACAACTCGAGTTAAGGATGGAGGTGACAATAAAAGATGAGCAAGAATCCAGAAACTTGCCCAGGAATATCCAAGTTTGTTCGACCCGTTCCAGAATACTTTCCATGTCCGCATTGTGGCGGAAAGGTGGAAATCTGGAGTGACGAAGACATCGGAATCTGCACCAACTGCGAGCGAGAATCGCCGAGGCCAGTTAAAGAGAAATCATGCTTAGATTGGTGTCAATTTGCAGATAAATGCAAGACCATAATCGACGAGAAGAAACGCGCCATTAATAGCTGATTCAAGCCAATGACTCATCTCAATAAAAGAGGTAGGAGGGATAAAATGACTGAGCCGTTTGACCTAAGAATGGTGAATATAATCGAAAGACACGCTGTCCTCTTCGACAAACTACAGAAACTTAAAGCGGGAGAAAGCTTCATTTTCATAAACGACCACGAACCTCGTCCACTGTACCCTGAACTAGCAAACAGAGGATTTCAGTACGAAACTAAGAAAGAATCTGAAGACAAATGGGTCATAACCGTGACAAAGAAATAATGGAAGGAAGGAGACGCTTTGGCTGAGAGTGAAAGCAAAAAACAAACCAAGCCTCAATGCGAACATGAATGGAAGGCAGTAGGCGAGGCACACATGAAGACTCACATAGCACTTGTGTGCACCAAATGCGGAGAAAAGAAATCGAACAGTTCCCATTCTAAGTGACTTCAAGTGCGTTGTGCCTTGAACTCTCTAGACCATCCCTTTCCCTCAAGGCTATCGGTCATTTTAAACAATCCATTAAGAAGATTTTTCGGTCCGCCGGAAAGAGTTTTGAAAAAGCTTGAAGTGAACAAGAATGATGTTGTTGTTGATTTTGGCTGTGGCCCAGGTTTCTTTACCATACCTTTTGCCAAAACTGCTCGAAGAGTCATCGCAATAGATGTTCAAGCTGAGATGCTTGAGAAAGCCGCCAAACAGGCAGAGGAGAACAATGTAAAGATTGAATTTTTACAGAGCGATGGTAAACATATCTCGCTTCCTAACTCAACTGCTGACTTAATATTCTTGAGCGGAGTTTTTCACGAGTTAGACGATAAAAGGGCAGTGCTGAAAGAACTCAGCAGACTGTTAAAACCTAAGGGACGGTTAGCAATAAAAGAGAAAGCTAAACGAAGTTTTAACCCATTAGGACCGCCAATAGTGAAAATTTCTGAGATAACAGACTGCATGCAAAATGCAGGGCTTAGAGTGCATGATACAGTTGAGATACGAAACGACGCCCTAGTTATCGGTGTCAAACATGTTGCTTAAGCCCATTTTTTACGGATTAGACTTGAAGCTTTCTGTTTCGGATACGAGTTTTTCTAAGTCGACTTTCGTGTGGGCTGTGCTAAGTGACCCTGTTTTAGTGGGTAGGAAGAATACTCCGTTCTCGATTAAGTGCATGTGGTATTTGACCAATTTTTCATTGTCAGCCCGTGCTGCAGCGTTTGCGTCTCTCACCTCTTCTTTAGTAAAGTGTGTGTGCCAAAGCGAACCTACGCCAGTGACCTGCACAGCTTGTTTCTTGCCATCAAAGATTTCGGTCAGTTGTCGTCGCACTCTCTCACCCGTCTTATTCAATTGATTGAGTAACCTTCCGTCTTCCAGCATCCTGAGAGTTGTCAAGCCCGCAGTCATCGTTATTGGATTGGCGCAGAATGTTCCACCGTGAAAAGAAAGTTTGGGGCGTTCATAGCGAAGCGCATCCATGCGTTCCATAATTTCTCCGGGTCCGGCTACAGCACCTATCGGGAAGCCTCCGCCTAATATCTTGCCCAGAACAGTAATGTCAGCCTTAACACCGAAGAACTGTTGAGCCCCGCCTCGCGCCAGCCTAAAGCCTGTGATAACCTCGTCAAATATTAAGAGCGTTCCGTTTTCGGAGCAAAGTTCCCTCAACTCTTTCAAAAAGTCTTGTTTAGCTGGAATGCAACCAGCTGCTCCAAGCACTGGTTCTATGACAACTCCAGCTAATCTCTCTTTTCTTATGGTTTTTCTCACATGTTCAATGTTGTTGAATTGAAGCACAACCGTGTCCTGTAGCGCGCCCTCCGTCAGTCCAGCTGATTCAGGAACATCAAAGGGAGTTTTGACCGCTTTGTGGAGTGCGTCGTAGCCGCCGTGCCATCCGCCTTCAAACTTGGCGATTCTGTCTCGACCCGTGTATGTTCGAGCCAATCTTGTTGCGTACATGTTTGCCTCTGTTCCCGAATTGGTGAAGCGAACCATCTCCACGCTTGAAATCATCTTGCCAACCTGCTCAGCAAGGGCTATTTCCAATTCGTGGCAGGTGCCGTAGTGTGTTCCGTTTTCGAGTTGTCGCCTAACTTCTTTCATCACATTAGAGGGGCTGTGACCAAAAATCAAGGCATGGTGACCCATCCAGAAATCGATGTATTCGTTTCCGTCGACATCGAAAAGTTTGCTTCCTTTGGCACGAACTGTGTAAAACGGATGAGGCTCAATGAAACGCAGAATATAGGAGACGCCTGCTGGAAGAACACGCTTGGCTCTTTCGTACAATAACTTAGACTTTTTTGTTTTCAACAGGTATGATTTCGTCATACAAAGAAACTCTCCTTTCTCAATAATTGAGTGCCAATGGGTTTAAATGTGACGCAAAATGTTACGCTCTACTAAACGCAACCGGAGACGCTGAAGGCTTATGTCATTTACTTTTATTGAACCGCTTTCATCTCGTCAACTCAGACTTAGTGGCCTTCTGAAGTCGCCATTTGCCCACTATGTCTTTTTTATAGTAATGCAGCAAGCCACATCTCTCGCACTTCATAACTTTCATGCTTTTTCTGACATCCATCTCGTATAATTCTAAGGCGTAGCCACAGTTTTGGCATTTTCCAGTGTGGACTTTAGGACGGGGACCAAGCAATGTGCTGTGCAGGGATCTTCCAATCTCAGTCATGCCTACTCCTCCTTAGCAAATTTCCCCTCTCAGTCTGAATGCGTGTCCTGAGTTTTAAAACGTTCATAATATGCAGACGTATCTTAGCCAATTACACCGTGGACAGTCTTCTCCTACTAAATACCATCGTATCTCCATCTTTTCGTCCTTCGCAAAGCAGAATATTGCGATTTTTGTGTAAATGATAAAAAGGCTCTTCAACTCAGAAATTTGCTGTAGAATATTAAGTCGAGACCGAACAAGTGGCGTCTCATGTAACCCTCTGGCACGAATCCTGTCTTAACGTAAAGGTTTATGGCAGAGTGCAGACTAGGCGCCGTAAACAACCACACTTTGTGAGCGTTTCTTTTCTTGGCTTCTTTCAAATATTTCTGTAACAAGCTTGAACCTACACCCTTTCTCCGATGCTCAGGTCTTACTCCCAGAAATCCAAGATGCCCTACCCCGCCTTCCCCCACTCTTCCACTTGCCAGACCGATGATTTCGTCGTCTTTAAGGGCTATCAAAAAGATAACTTCCTTGTTTTCCATAAAACGTTTGAAGTTGTCAAAAGTTTCGGGGCGCCTAAGCATCTCAATGTTTGGATTCACAAACGATTCGGGCAAGTATTCGCGCAGGCTTTCCCAGATTTGTATCTCGCATGAGAGTAAATGTTCCAAATCCTTCAGGGTTGCGGGTCTTATCTCAACCATAAATATCATCTCATTCTATGGGTTGCTGTCAAGTATATGCTAAGTTAAAAATACTTATTCTTTAAAAGTTGTGCTTGATCACGATGCCTGCAGAGAGAAGCGTCCTCGCTTCTGTGCTGAAACTGACTAGAAAAGGCTCTGCACAGAAGGAACTTATCCATAGAGACGCCAAAGTAACCGTTCAAGTTTCAGAGGAAACGCTAAGAAAACTCTGGGAAAACGGATTAATTAGGAGACAGCGGGGTTTAGTCGAGGCTTCACCCAGCCAACGCGTCAGCATAGCCGTTCAAGCTATCAAACTCGGCGCAGACTTCGAGCACATCTGTAAGTTTCTGGAGTGGACCGAATTTGAAGGCATCGCCGCTAAAGCTTTCCAAGCCAACGGGTTCCAAGTTTTAAGAAATTTTCGTTTCAAACAAGCTGGAAAACGCTGGGAAATCGACGTTCTCAGCTGCAGAGAGCCATTAATCGTCTGCGTAGACTGCAAGCATTGGCAACGCCGATTGAGCCAAGCGGCTACAGTTAAGGCTGTTGAGGCACAGATTGAAAGAACTCGAGCTTTGGGCGCAGCGCTTCCCAACTATCATCAAAAAGCACGGTTGATTAAGTGGAAGAGCGCCACACTAATCCCGCTGATTCTATCGCTTGTTCCAGGACCATACAAATTCTACAACAAAGTGCCAATCGTGCCCGTCTTGCAACTCCAAGATTTTATAAATCAGCTACCACTTGAAATCAATTCATTAACATATTTCACGAAAAAACAGATAAAATTAGAAAAGAATTTGATAGATTACTCTAAATAATGTCAAATAAAATCGATATTTTCTTATTAAATTGTTAAATTTTTGTTAAAAATCTAAATTTCATTTCATCTATCAATGACTTATTTTGATTCCAAAAAATACAATTATCCAATAGATATATATGCTAAGCCTGAAGAGAACTTTTCACAAGCTTTTATGGTAAGAACTTCATTTGCTAGATGAATGCGCAGCTTTAGATGATTAAATTTCCTTCATGAAAGCCACGAGTTTTCCTCGTTGTTTGAAGCCGAGTTTCCTGAACATTTGCATGGATTCTTTGTTCATTTCTCCTGTCTCCGCTAAGACAATTGAGCAACCATTTGCCTTGAGATACTCGTATGCTGCGTTGATTAGTATGGTCGCGATGCCTTTACGCCTAAACCCTCGTCTAACATGGACAATCTGGATGCTGCCTACCCTCTTCTTTGTCACGTAGTTTGGACAAAAAGCATCTTTGTATGAGACTGCGAAGCCAACAACTTGGTCGCCAAGCAGAGCAACAAGAAAGCCTTCAGGCTCTTTTTTCATGATGCTGACTATTGTTTTACCGAAGCCTTGCGTGCATGCTTCTAAGTCGAAGAAAGGGAGCAAGGGGTCTTCTTCAACTTGGTCGACCGTGTACTCTTTCCAAAGCTCAACTAACTGTAGCACATGTTGATTTCTACAAGGCTTAATTGTTACCTCAGAAAATCGCATGGAAATCCCATCGGGAATAAACAATCCATGGCTTTTTATATTTTTCAGCGTTCTCTAACCGATTATTTCGACTCGAGTTCCAATAATTCCTGGCAACCCCTTTCTGAAGCGTGCACTGACCAAGCCGTTCTTGCCGTGCAAGGCTGTTATTTGCCCTCGAATTGTGCGTTTTTCAACAGGCCAAGCAACCTTTCTACAAATGAGTCGAGCTGCATGGCTGGCAGATTTGACCTCGGAAAACTGGATTATGCATTCTTTTGGGTGCTGGGTTTTGGGGCCGTATCGATAATTGACGATCACGCCTTGAAGTTTTTGGAGTATGTTCTGAGATGCATTCATTTGTGTTCACTTTTTAGCGCAGTTTGAATCTGTATCCAGCCACTTTGATGTTTTTTCCTGAGATGTAGGTTGGCTCTTTGAAGTATTTGGCTGTTTCCAATACCTTAAGCACTTTGTAGCCTCGATTGAGGAAGAACTCGATTTCTTCTGGTATGTTCACGTTAACGCGAACATGAACGGCATCGTGCCCGTGTCTTTGGGCGTGTTCTTCTACAGCTTTTAAAAGTTTTTCCTCATACCCGTACTTTCGGTGAGCTTCTTCAACCCATAGGTATTCGATGTAGTAGGTTCCTCCGTATCGAACGGCGAAGGTTATGAAGCCAACTGGCTTTTTTTGTGGACCGTGCTCTGCTATGAACACCTTTGTGTCCGATGCTAAGCAGTCTGTTTTTACGGCTTCTCGTGCGTCTTTTAGGCTCATGCCTTTCCAGTGGAACACGTCAATCCAGATGTGGTCGTACATTTGTTTTAGCAGTTTTGCCACGTTTTCAAAATCGGATTCTCGATACTCTCTTATCCGTGATTCCATGCTTCAACCATCCTACGACACTCGTTGCTGATTTTATGTATTAGAAGCAAACTTTTAATCTCTACGTCTTTTTCACTCTCTTAATCATGGATGTGGCCTTTAGATGCGGGTTATGATTGTTTATGGGCGAGCTTTTGACGTCAACAACAAGCAGTTGAACGATGCTTGTAGGAAATTGATAGGCAAGACTATTATGGCTCGTGTAATGGACATGTCTGCTTACGTTGGCCCGGACGGAAGCCGCTTCTGGCTGGGCGACAAAGAGTTGGGGCGTGTTGACCTTTGTTTTCTTCGGTCATGGGGTCCTGGCTCTTTTGAACAGGTGACCAAGCGAGTGAGCATGATGGAGCACCTGGAACTCTCGGGCACCTTTGTAGTTAATCCAGTTCAAGCTTATCGAAGGGCGAGGGACAAATACTCAACTATGTGCGCTTTGGCTAAGGCGGGGCTTCCTATTCCGTCTACTTATGTTACTGAGATGGCTCATTGGGCTTACAGAGCCAGCAAGAGGTTCAAGCAGGCGGTTTACAAGCCTCTTGTTGGGTCTCTGGGCTTCGGCTCCATGAAGTTTGACGACGTCGACTTGGCGTTTAACGCTTTTACAGCGTTAGAGAGGTTGGGTCAGCCGCTTTACGTTCAGGAATATTTAGAGAAGCTTGGACACGACATTAGAGTGTTTGTTTTGGGTGATAGGGTTCTTGCATCGATTTATAGAGTGGCGCAGCCTACGGAGTGGAAAACCAACGTGGCGTTGGGAGCCCGTGTCGAGCCTATTAAGCTATCGTCTAGATTGGAGAGGTTGGCTGTGGGGGCGGTTGAGTCGCTTGGTCTTGTTTATGCGGGTGTTGACATTCTGGAGGATGAAGATAGGGTGGTTGTTTTGGAGGTTAATGGTTCTCCTAGTTGGCAGGGGTTGCAGAGGGCTACGGGAGTTAATGTGGCTGAGGAACTGGTTAAGTATGTTGTTGGTTGCATGAAGCGTTAGTTGACTTTTTTGTGTTTGTGTGTGCGCAGGGGTAGCCTACGCCTTCTATTAGGATCCAAATAGGCTGAGGGTGAGAGACAGAGAGACGGGTATAGGGGGATCTAGACCCGTCTATTTGGAGCCTATTAGGATCCAAATATGTTTATCTTAAACAGCCCTTTAAAAACAAATAAACAGTAGCGATATTGGAAGGCTCGAAATAGGCCTATTTCCTCTTACCTGCTGTCTGCCAACGACGGTCCACGTTTTGTTCCATTGATTTTAGCGCCGTTCTGCATTTCCGTCTGTCATGCGTTTTCGTGTGCAATGTCCGTCGCTTTTTTCACAAGTTGAACCAAATCTTTGCCTAAATTTGTAGTTTCATATACTCCTCTTTCTGCCTTTCTGAGCAAACCGCAGTCCATCAAAACTTTTGAATGAAACCTGAAAGAGGCTGGATTCAACCTCAAGTTCAGAATTATATCTGTAAAACTATGAGGATGTGAGCAATACTCTACTATCCTTAATCGAGTAGGATGTCCTATAGCCATTAAACAGTCGGCGAGACTCCGTACTACCTTAACGCCGACGCTCAATTCAGTTATTGTCAAATACGAGTCACTTCAAAGCTCTGATGATTTCTCGGAGTACCTTCAACAACAGGTGCTGAAAATCCTTTGACTTCAGCACTTTCTTCACTGAATTGAGTTTTGACTTCTTTGTTGAACGTCGTTTTCTTTTCATTTGTTTCTCTCTCTCTCAGCGGTGCTTTCTTCATTTCAACTCTCCTTTCCCCTTCTCCTTTCAGCACAAATTATGGCGAGGTTTAGGCATATAAACTTAACTGTTTATGGAAAGAAATTAATTAATTATGATGGCTTTTTCCTTAAGTTCCTCCCGTCATATCAAGATGTTTTTTACTCTTTGAGTGTCCATTGTTGCCGCACCTGACATCTTGCGATAAACAATTGCTACCACGAGTTGTTTGGCCATTCGCCGTGGTGCATCAACCAAACCAAAAACTTCGAGCAACCTAGGTCGAAAACCTGGTTGGCAGTTGATACTCTTGAAAACTGTGGGTTATTTGAATGTGGTGTTGATTAGCTTGTTCTCTTCGCCAACAATATCATTCTTGAACTGTCTAAGTTGAATTCTTTTCTGTCATAGCCGCCGTAGACTCCTTTAACCTTCAACCCTGTTCGGCTTAACATTCGTTTGAGTGTTTGAGGGGTGTATAGGCGCACGTTGTGTTGAAGAGTCTTGACCTCTTTTGTGTCCTTTCTTATTATTGTCCATTGGCTCAGCAGTCGAGATGTTTGTTTTCCGAGTTCTAGGGAACGTTTTTCCAGCATGTAGAAGGGTTCGTATTCCGCCCATTCCCTTTCTTGAAAAACCTTGATTACATGATTCCTATTTGCCACGTCGAGCAGAAACTTTCCGTTTTTTCGCAGTGTTCGATTAACCTCTTTGAAACTTTGCATGTCGTCGCTCTCGGTGGGGAGGTATCCAAAACTAGTGAACATGCAGATGACTGCGTCAAAAACCTGTTTTCTGAAGGGAAAGTGGCGCATGTCTGCCCGCACGAGCGGAAGCTTAACCCTTTCTTTCTTCATGTTCTGTTTGGCAAGGGCAAGCAGATTTCTGGAGAGGTCGAGTCCAATCATGTTCCAACCTCTTCTTTGAAGGATAATAGAGTGACGCCCAGTGCCACAGCAAAGGTCCAACGTGGTTCCTTTCTTCAGCAAGACGCTTTGGATGAAATCAGTTTCTCTTGCTGTATCACGTGCGTTTACTATGGTTTCCCAGTCTCTACCCAAATCGTTGAAGATGTTCACATACATTTGCCCTTCAGCGTTCTCGCCAGACAACCAACAACCTCACAGAGAATCAGACTTCTCAACAAATAAAAATTAAGCATCTACTTCTTCAACGAGCATTGTTGCCTCGTCTTAGTGCGGCATTATAGAATAGGGAAAGATTGCAGCTTTATGAGCAAAAGTTAACATTACAATAATCGGTGGAATCTTGTGTCCTCTTTACCCAAAATCATTGCAGATGCCCGGGAAAGCGGTCTCGTGGTTCAAGCCTTACGTGAAATGAAAGCCGATGTGATTGAGAAAACCATCAGCCCAGGAGATTATGTAGTGGGCGAGGGGTTTGCGGTTGAGAGGAAAACTTTCCGAGACTTCGTGGGTTCAATCTTTAAGAAGCGTTTGTTTGAGCAGTTGGAGCGTCTTCGCAAGGCTTACGAGCGCCCTTGCCTCATCGTTGAAGGCGACATCGGCTACGGCTTGGCTGGTCTCGCCAACCCGATGGTGTTCTGGGGTGCTCTGGCGCACATAACCGCCGAGTGGAACATCCCCGTAGTGTTTACAACAAACGAAGAGCAGACGGCGCAGTTTCTCTTCAGCTTGGCGAAGAGGCTACAGACAAGGAAGGAGGCGGCTGTAGAAGCAATATACAAGCCTAAGAGGTTCAGCCTAGTCGACCAGCAACGTTTTGCGGTTCAAGGCTTACCTACAGTTGGACCCAAGTCTGCGGACAGACTCCTCAAAAGATTTGGCAACTTGAGACGAGTGTTCTTGGCAAAAGAGCATGAGTTAAGGAGAGTTGAAGGTTTCGGTGAAAAACGAGCTCGTGAAATCAGCCAGTTTTTAGACAGACCCTACCCCAAAGAATGATGCGCTTAAGACAAGCCAGAGCATATCATACGCTTAAAAATAGTCGATAACATACTATGACTCATGGGCAAAATCAAAACTTTAAAACCTGAAGAAGATGCTTTCGGCCAAGAGATATGGGCATACTACAAGGGCGAAGACGTTTTCGAAATAGTAGAAAGAGACGACGGATATTTCAACGCAGCCGCTAACCCAAGAATGTATTTTTCTGAGTACGAAAACTGGCACACCCACGAAAAAAGAGCTATGGAACTTGTGAAGAGCCGAGTCTTAGACATAGGATGCGGTGCTGGAAGACACTCATTGCATCTTCAGAAGAAGGGTGTTAACGTTCTTGGAATCGACAATTCACCCCTTGCAATTAAAGTCTGCAAACTAAGAGGGTTGAAGAAGGCTAAGGTTATGTCCATCGAAGATGCGGATTTCAAGCCTAACTCTTTCGACACGATTATCATGATGGGAAACAACTTCGGCCTATTCGGCAGCTTCAAAAAGGCGCGCAGACTGCTCAGAAAATTCTACAGAATGACCTCAAAAAATGCAATAATCATTGCTGAAACTCGTGACACGTACAAGACCGACATCCCAGCGCATTTAGATTATCACAGGTTCAACAAGAAAAGAGGCAGAATGGCTGGGCAGCTGAGGATTAGAGTGAGATTCCAGAAATACGCCTCCAAATGGTTTGACTATCTGATTGTCTCAAAAGAAGAAATGAAAGAGATACTCCGCGGAACAGGTTGGAAAGTTAAGGAATTCATAGATTCAGATGGTTCACAATATATAGCGATTATCCAGAAAGCCTAGAATTATGGTGTCGCTATCTCCATCACTGTAAGAACTCTATCCAATATCAGTGGAGAACCCGACTCTCGCCAAGATTGCACTTCAACCGTATGTTGCCCAGCGTTCAAGGAGTCAGTCAGGAACTCGACGTGCCTTGGAATCTTGTATGTTCCGCTGGATGGCGGACCTATTGAGCATTGATATACGCTGCTATTGAAGTTGTTGTCCACAACTATTCTCACCCTAATTCCAGCTGGAGCACTCAACGAATGCGTGCTGGAAAACTGGACAAAGATTCTGGAGTTCTGCTGAACGCTGACTGTCATGTTCATTGAAGCGTCGAAATCAGACATGTTGAACCACGTAGACGCAGTGTAGCTGCTTACATCCTTCTCTGTGGCATTCCTACTTTGCAGAACCTGCAGAATTGCGTCAGTTCCGTTTACGCCAGGGATGCCTTGAGGTCCTGCAGGTCCCTCCAACCCTTGCAACCCTTGAGGACCTTGAGGTCCCGTCAATCCCTGTAATCCCTGCTCACCCTGCGGACCTCGGGGACCCGGCTTTAAAAGGAATTGAGCAAATAGCGCTGTACCCAGTATACCGGCTAGAAATCCAATCACTAGGGCTAACACCAAGAATTTCCAAGTCTGTGTGTCTTGAACTGCCAAATTTTTAACCTCGACTTTTCTGGTTTTAATGAAAAAATAATATAAGAATTATGAACTGGGAATCTATATAACGACTTTTAGTAAGGCACTAAAAACCTGCTGAAATAATCGAGACTGTTGAACGACTGACCCGAGAAGAAATGGGCTAGTTAAGGCTTTTCACTTGAGAAAGAATATGCGGTGTCGTTTTCGGTCTTCGTTTCTCTTTCTATTGTACTCTCTTATTTGTTCAACCAAACCGTCCACGAGCTTAGCCAGAGTATCCGCTTGCTCATCTGTAAACCGCCAGCCTCTTCCGTCGTCTATCTGACTCATGATATCCAGAAGCTTGTTGTATGCTTCCACGTCTTTTTCAGGGAGATCAACCGCTGGTGCATTCAACCCTTCATTCTTCATGCTTGAGCAACACCGAGATTTAAGATGAATTTTTCTCTATAAGTGTTATACTTCAGTGAGGAAAATATATCAAGAATCGACACAATTACCAGCCATTTTTTGACATGCCCTTTTTCCCTTTCGCTTTTATCTCAGTAACTGCTTACTTAAGTCAGCCATTACAGAAGAGAAGGAACGTCATGAAGGAAACTGACCTCAAAGCTCTCCGTAAGTGGCGCAGACGCGGCTTCTACAGCGAGAACGCTCTCGTTAAACTGCTGCAGAAAAACCGGTACAAGGCGGTGCGGGTTCCGGTGAGTAACCCAAGCCTCAGCCCTTTGCCCGATATCATCGCCAGACGTGAATCCGAAGTTTACGCCCTCGAGGTCAAGAACGCCAGTTACTACGCATACTTCCCCAAACAACAGGTGGAGAAGCTCTTTCAATTTCTTGACCAGATGGTGCCAATCCCAGACGAACACAAACATCCAATTTTAGCAGCCCACTTGGGCAAGAGATGGATCTTCCGCGAAATCAACTGGGAAACATGGAGAGACAGCAAACTGCCTGAACAAGAACGCATAATCAAGAGAGACAAGGGCAACTTTGACATAGAAACTGGAAAAAAGAGATAAGAGAGAAGGCGTGCTGCTACTGCGTGGTGTTAGATCCTTAGTTTTCCGTCTTTCATGATAGTTTTTCTGTCAACTTTCACGGTTGGATGCGTCATAATCAAGTCCCAGTGGATGCTGCTGTCGTTTTTGCCCCCGTAGGCTGGACCCTTGTTGTTCCCAATGGCGATGTGAATTGTTCCCAAAACTTTTTCATCGACTAGGATGTCGTTTATGAACTGCGCCTTAGGGTTCAACCCGACCGCAAACTCAGCTATGCGGTCCTTGTCTCCTGTAGCCGCGTCTAAGACTTCCTTAAAGTCTTTCTTTCCCTGCTCTGCGTCGAAGCTGACGATTCTTCCATCCTTGAACTTCAGCTTCAAGCCAGAGATTCTGTGTCCCCAGTAGTTTGTTGGGACGTCGAAGAAAGCGGTTCCGTTTGCAGTGGTCTCGATGGGACAGGTGAACACTTCTCCGCAGGGTAGGTTGAGTCCCACATCCCCGAGTTCAATGTCTTCTTTGCTGATGATCCCATCGTCGATAATCCATTTTCTACCCTTCACCTGAAACTCAATGTCGGTTCCACGGTCAGATGTAACCTGAACGGTTGTAGAGTCGGAGACAGCCTCAACGATGCTCCGCCCTTTTCTGGCAAGCTCATCGTAGTCTATGTCTAAAGCTGAAAGAGTGGCGTTCTTGCATTTGTTCAGTGTAACTCCAGACTCTTTGGCCCTCTTTGGCGTAGGGAAACCTATTCCAACCCATCTTACGCTTTTCTTGTCCATGGCGTCACTGATGGGTTTTCGCGCCCTTCGCCACGCGCCGATTCTGGGCACAGGAACCTCGGCTAGTGCGGGTCTACCAATCCCTATGTAGGCATCGGTTGCTTCCATCGCCCTGACCCAATGCTTAGGTGTTGACTCAACGAATTTTTCGTTCGGCTTTGTCAGCGACTTCATCATGTATTCGTCGGAGTATGCTGCAACTAGGGGTTTGGCGCCGACTAAGTCGCATTCGAGGGCTATGGCTTCAGCCAAGTCTAATCCGTCGCAGGTGGTGTAGATGAAGACGCTTTCGCCCGCGGCAATGCGCATAGACTTGACTACAACTTGCTTGGCAAATCTTGTGTTGAACGAGCCTTCCATGACTTTTCCTCCGCTGATTGTAGAAGAAAGAGATAATGTAGTTGAATGCTTTTAAAAACTATCTTCTTCTCTTCTCCAGCAACTTCTTGATTATGTCGTCGTATGACTCGCCCTTCCGCCCTCGCTCCTTCAGCATTTCAACCGTTTCTTTACTCACCCTTATACTAGTGTAGCGTTTTTGTTCAGGTTCGCTCACAGTTATCACGGTGCATTAATGTTATGCACATTGCAGATAAAAATATAACTATGCATAATTGTGCAGCAAACGTTTCGATTATGGTGGCCTCACTAAAGTATAGTTACCAAAATCTCCATAGATTGTCAAAAACCGCTGAAAAACGCAGTTTCGCGCCATACCGCACACAACTGTGCAAAACTGCCCTGTGCGCACACAACGCGCGTTTCAACCACCTGCTTCAGCTTTATGGCATTTATGTTCTTCTACTTCATATGTCAGCATTCTCTTCATTATCCTGAGTATCTCTTTGATTTTTGCCTTTAGAGTCTTAAAGGACAAAGTTCCCAACAAACATCATCTTCTTTTACGTATTAACTAGAGGTATTTTTTCTTTCTATTCAATAGCACTTACAATGATTGAACCTAGCATTTTGAGAATAGTTACTGCTTTTGGTGCAGTCTGCACTAGACCACGTAGTAATCGGCGACTTTCTTCATCCTCTTGGGGGTCGTTTCCATGGCTTGAATCTTCTTGAGAAGCTTAATCACTTGAGGCTGAAAACGGGCTAAATCCGTCAAAGTTACCAGTCCCATGAGTTTGCCCTCAGAAACCACAGGCAGCTTCTTCACTTTCATTTTGAACATCAGTCGCGCCGCCTCTTCAAGATCCATCTCTGGGTTGGCCACGATGAGGGGTCTGCTCATTATATCAACGATTCTGGTTTTTTCAGGGCTTAGTGACTCAGCCAAAACTCGGGTTAGCATGTCGCGTTCGGTCACTATGCCTATTGGTTTTCCACGTTTGGTTACGATAAGACAGCCTATCTCATACTTGTTCATAAGTCCAACCGCCCTCTTCACAGAGACGTCTGCTTCCACCGTGACCACGTCTTCAACCATAACGTCCTCAACCTTAAGCGACACTTCGAGTCACCAAAGCCTAGAGATTCTTTGTCGAGGCTTAATAAAATTAATCCACTGAAGGCTGGCGATGCTTTTGTATCCAGAAAATTCAAGGTTTTCACGCTTTCAAAAGACGCCTAAAACGGGCTTCGTTGGTATGTTAATGTATTTGTTTACTAGTTTATGTAGACAAAACCGCCTATTTTTGAGGAATCGCAACGTGACAGGAAACAACTTTGGTTGCATTGGTGATATATGTATTATCTCATGAATTATCATCACCAGCATCAACCAAACAGCAACGCTGAAGGTCTAGGCTGGATACAGAAGCATCCACAAATTTACTGTTCCTCTTTCTCAAGCCACTTTGTAATCAAATCTTTGGTTGCCTTATCCTTCTGCTCAGGATTTTTGGTCTGAGTCTTGAGCGGGTAGGCTCCAACAGTCTGATAAGCCTTCTCGATTAGTTTGTCGGCTTCACCTGCTTCAAATTTGTCCCAGCCTTTCCAGTGGCGATAATCCAAGATGTCAGTCCATTGGGGAACGAAATCGTTTATGGTGGATGTTGAGAAGCACACGGCGACACAGTTGAGGCTTCGATGGAGGCTGAGGGGACAGGTGATAACACGCTGGAGGTCCATCTCGTTTTCGACGCTTAGCTCTCCAGCCCCGTATCGTTGGGCGATTTCCTTGTATTTGCCCGCGAGCCTTCGGTTCACGTATTCTACAACAGCATACGCAGCATCCAAGGGATTAACCTTCTTAAGCAATTCGTCTGAAGGCGCTTTCTCATGGATGTGCACGTGTGCTCCTTTTCCTGACCATTTCAGAAACACCGATTCAGAAACCCCTTCCTTGTTTAGAAAGTCAACGATTTCTTTCGCCACGGCTATAGTTGCCTCCCATTTTTCAGGCGTGTTGTCGATGTCCCAAGTGGGCATGCAAGAGATGACGTTGGATAGGCTCCTTACATGTTCAAGAATCGTCAACTCTTTGTAGACGTTGGCAGAAGCGTAGAATGCTCTTGGTCTAAGCCTTTCAAAACGCTTGACAAACTGGGACACATCTTTGGGCTGGGTTATTGTGAGAGGAACCTTATTCTTTCCAGATGTCCGCTGGTACCGCAGTAGAACAGGATAGCCCTGAGGGTTAAGGAACTGGCAGTGAACAGCAACCCATCGGCTTCGGCTGAATCTGGCGATTTCTTCTTGAACCTCCTCTTTATTATAGTGGTTTACAACGATTCTTTCATAGTCTGACTGGCGCATCAACTGAGGCTCTCCACAAGCTTCAATTCTATAATTCAAATATTTCTTGCGTCTAATAAGATACAAGCTACGGAAAAAGGAGAACGATGACGATATGAAGGTTCACAACGAGAGTTTAAGATTCTCCACCAGAGGCGAGATCGACTTCACCGACCTAACCGAAAAAGTTCAGGATGCCGTGGAAAAAGCAGGTATAAAGAACGGCTTGGCTCACGTTTTTGCGCCTCACGCAACCGGCATCCTAATTTTAACAGAGTATGAGCCCAGCCTCCTAGAAGACATTAGGACAATGCTTGAGAAGCTGATTCCGCGACGAGCTGGATATCAGCATCCGTCAAACGCACATTCTCACCTTCGCTCAGTGCTGCTTCCACCAGACAAGACTCTCCCAGTTATCAACGGACAGGTAACATTAGGCACATGGCAATCGCTGGTCTTCGTCGAGACCGATGTTCACCCACGACAAAGAACAGTGATAATACAAGTGATAGGAGAATAAGCCACGCCTAGCCGAACTCATTGAACTTCCATCAGGCGCCACTCTCGATAGTCGATAGCCACCTTAATGTAGCCCCTCAGCATGGCGTCGACCTTAGCATCGCCCGTGTCAACCCTCAAAACACCGCCTTCAATGCCCTGAATCTTGCTCCGAGTCGCGCCAACAACGATACGTTCCTTACCAACTTTTCTAATAATTTCTGGGCTTATCTGTTGGTTCCCCCGCCCAAGCAGCATACCTTGGCGACCAATCGGCGACAGCACAATCCACGTGCTCTTCCAACCCTTGACTTCCCTGAGTATTCTCTCCTCGTTCACGTCTTTCACCAATGTCTTGTTGTGATAGATGTCAACGCCCAGCAGTGTCTTCTCAACCCCGAGCAAATCAGCAATACATTTTATGGTTGTGCCTGGACCGAGTATGTACGTAGCCTTCGAGTCCATGTCTTCCACAATGAACCTAGCAACCGCCACCTGATTCTCATGCTCGTCAAGCGTTTCCGGACTAACCTGCTTGCTCCCCAACGAACGCATGGGCACAAAGGGTCCTCTAAGAAAGCCGCAAAGACTAACCGACAATCGATCGTGTCTAACAGCCTCCTCGTCTACATCCATTATTTCAAAATCCATTGTTTGAGCCGACTTCTCCAGAACAGCTTGAACAACGTCAGCTGCCTCTCCAGCACTCGCAGCGAATATTCCACTATACATTTTAACACCCGAAGGAACACCAAGGACAGGTGGCGGATTGTTTAAGCCTCGCATGGCGTCGAGGATGTCTCTGGCTGTTCCGTCTCCGCCAACGAACACTATTAAATCCACGTTCAACTCAGCCAAGTGTTTTACAGCCGTTTTTGTGTCTTCGGCTGTTGTCTCCGACCTGAGACTCATGGGTAAGATTTGCGCTTTAAAACCAACCGATTTCACTTCGTCTCCGCCCATGACGCCCGGACAAGTCATTAAATCAATTTTTGCAGCCAACTCTAATTCCTTGAGTCTCTTGAGAAATTCCACAGCTCTGGTCGGCGCGATCGGCTTTGCCCCTAAAGCCAAAGCGTCCTTTGAAACCCCGTCTGTTCCTTTCAATCCTACTCTGCCACCCATGCCCGCAATGGGATTAACAAAAAACCCCATCTTCAATTTTAGGCTTCACATTTTAACTTGGTTTCTGAACTATCCTATGCCAACTAAACATAGAAAAACTATTCCATAATCTTTCTAATCGAGTCTCACGCTGGTTCACTGAAAAATTTTATGAACTATAAACGGCAAAGGCAACTTGAAGTTGAAGAGTGAGTAAGCATGATTGAAAAACTATATCACATCACCTTTCCCGTCTCGGATATAAAGAGGACCATAGCCTTCTACGAAAACATTCTCGGACTGAAGAAGAGGGGCGAATGGCCTAACTACGCCGAATTCGATGTTGGAGGAGTGCACTTCGGTTTCGAGCAAAAAGGAAAGCTGGAAATCTTTCTACTCGTAGACGATGTAGACAAAGCTTATCAGAGTCTCAAGGAGAAAGGGGTCAAATTCGTCGAAGAGCCGAAAGACACGCACTGGGGCGCCCGAGCAGCCACGCTCCTTGACCCCGACGGAAACATGTTCACTCTCGAACACTTCAAAAAATAACCCTTAGAATAGACCTCTCACTGAAACCAGAAGGGTTGCAACAACCAAAGCCGAGTCGACGTACTCACCGTTCATTACCCTTTCCAACACCGTGTTGAAATCCACGAGCTCAATGTTCGCTATTTCATCAGGGTTGAACCTGCCCGTTGCCTTGAGGTGTCTTGTGAAGAAGATTTCAACCGTTCCAGGTCCCATAGCACCAGGCGCCCACGTGAACCTGCCGATCCATTTGAGATTTTTTGCCGTGTAGCCCGTCTCTTCTTCCAGCTCCCGCATGGCGGCTTGTTCTGGCGTTTCACCTTTAATCATCGCGCCAGCTGGCAGGTCGTACATCATCTTGCCGAAGGGATGACGATACTGCTTGGTCAGAATCATTCTGTTGTCTCTTGTGAATGCAGCCACAGCCACTGCGCCCACATCTTCTGAGCCCTTAAAGTATACCCATTCATGCCTGGAACCGTCTGCAAACTCCAAGACGTCTTCAACAACTCGCCTGCCATGCTTGTCGTAGATGACTCGTGATTCCAAAATCTTGACTTTGTCAAACTTTTGCGGCAAAACCTTCACCATAATCTACTTCAACGCTTCCCTCTTGTATATCTTTTTCACTAAAAAATGGATGTTGACTCTCACTGAAGCCTGCTCTCTTTAAGCCATGCAAAACCTAATTTATCAGCCCTACTAAGTAAAGCACTCTCAAACTCATGTTGATATAAGAGTTGGAAAAATGAAGGCCATTGTCAAAAGTAAGAGGGAACCTGGAGCTGAAATCACTAGGGTTGATGTTCCAAAGGTCAGAGAAGGCGAGGTGCTCATCAAGGTGGAGGCTGCCTCCATCTGTGGAACGGACATACATATTTGGGATTGGAACGAATGGGCTCAAGACCGCATAAAGAGGCTTCCAATTATTTTTGGTCACGAAGTAGCTGGAGAAGTAGTTGAAGTCGGCAAGAACGTGAGCAGTGTGCAAGTTGGCGACAAGGTTTCAGCCGAGACGCACATAGCCGACGGCACATGCTATCAATGTAGAACCGATAGAAAACACGTCTGCCAAAACATGCAAATCCTTGGCGTGGACAGAGACGGCGTGTTCGCAGAATACTTCACTTTGCCCCAAGAAAACGCTTGGAGAAACGACCCACAATTGGATCCAGCTATCGCTTCTGTTCAAGAACCCCTTGGAAACGCTGTGCAAGCTGTCTTGCCAAAGGAGCACGTGGAAGACATAGCGGGCAAAAACATTGCTGTTTTGGGTGCAGGTCCCATCGGCTTGATGTCCATAGCCGTTCTAAGAGAACTCGGGGCAGCCAAGGTCTTCGCCACCGCTGGCGGCTTTAACAAGGTTCGCATGGAATTGGCCAGAAAAATGGGCGCCGACATGGTTCTCAGCGCCAGGGAGCATGGTGAAAAACTTGTGAAAACGATAGTTGACGCAACAGACGGCAATGGAGTTGACGTTGCGTTAGAGATGTCGGGTGACCCTAACGCTGTGAGACAGGCCTTTGAAATGCTTACCCCCGGCGGCAGAGTTTCTCTTTTGGGAATTTTGGAAAAACCGTTGGAACTCAATTTAAACGATGCCCTGATCTTTAAGGCAGCGACTGTTTATGGCATAACTGGGCGCAGAATGTTTGAGACATGGTATCAAGTGCGTGGTTTACTCGCTAATCCAGGTTTTAAGGAGAAGATTTCTGCCATCATTACGCATAAGTTGCCCATGCGCGACATAATCAAGGGCATGGAGTTGATCAGGTCAAAACAGGCTGGCAAGGTCGCTCTGGAACCGAAATGGTGAACAAGGTAAAGGTTAAGAGAAACCTGAAGGGAGAACTAAAACTCGAAAGGTGAAAAACAACGATGCGAAACCCAACAGCTTTTTTGGCGCAGGAGTATCAGGAACTTGTCAAGAATGAGCTTGACTGGAAGATTCGAGTGTTAGAGGGATCCAGCACAACTTGGTGCACCGTCGACGGCAAACGCGTTCTGATGCTCTGCTCAAACAACTATCTTGGATTGAGCACTCATCCAAAGGTGAAAGAAGCCGCAATGAAAGCGATTGAGACTCATGGAGCGGGCTCAGGCTCGGTTCGACCCATCGCTGGCACCATGGATCTACATGTTGAACTGGAAAAAAGACTCGCACGGTTCAAGGACGCTGAGGCTTCGCTGGTCTATCAGACTGGTTTCGCAGCAAACTCTGGGCTTATCCCGCAACTTGCTGGGAAGGAAGACCTGATAGTCAGCGATGAGCTCAACCATGGAAGCATTATTGACGGTGTCAGACTATCGCATGCGGAACGGGCAATCTACAAGCACACTGACATGGAAGACTTGAGGAGAGTCTTAAACGAGGCTGAGAAGCGCTCACCACCGTATAAGCGAATACTGATAACAACAGACGGCGTTTTCTCCATGGACGGCGACATCGCACCCCTAGACCAGATAGCCAATCTAGGCGAGGAACACGGCGCCATGGTCTTTGTGGACGACGCCCACGGCGAAGGCGTGTTGGGCGAAGGCGGGAGAGGCATAGTTTCACACTTCAAACTCGACAGAAACAAGGTTCACGTTGAAATGGGCACTTTCTCCAAGGCTTTCGGCGTCGTAGGCGGGCACATCTCGGGGAGCAGAGACCTCGTTAATTTTGCATACAACCGGTCGAGAACGTGGCTCCTAAGCGGTTCCCATCCGCCCCCGGTTGCGGCTGCTTGCATCGCTGCCATAGATGTTTTGGAGAAGGAGCCTCAACACGTCAAGAGGCTGTGGGACAACACGCATTATTTTAAGAAAACTATGAAGGATCTAGGCTTCGACGTGGGCAACAGTCAAACACCCATTACACCAGTGATAGTTGGGGAGAGCGGCGTAGCCAAAAAACTGAGCGCACGACTGTTTGAGGAAAAAGTCTTCGCCCTACCCATAGTTTACCCGATGGTGGCACGAGACAAAGCACGCATAAGAACGATGATGAACGCACAGCTGACAAAAGAAGACTTAGACTTCGCAATTTCAGCGTTTGAAAAAATAGCCAAGGAACTCAAAATAATATAAGCCCTTGCTCATCATCAAAATTCTTTCTTTCCACCTTCTCTCCACTTGGTAAATCGAACTTCTGTCCAATTGTCAGTTAAAGCAATACGGTTGCTTTTTTCACAATTCAAAACAATCCGAAGACACGTTTAAAGCAAATAGCCACATGAAATCATAGTTTCTTCATAATTATTTGCGCCTTTTTTGTTAAAAAGAATAATATTCGGTAGAATACGCTTACCCTGAAAAGAAACTATTTTACGGAAGGCTACATTCCCATCGAAAAGTTTCAAACAACAACTTCACGGAAGTCGACGATACCTACATCTTAACCATGAAACCAGAAAGAAGTAAGAGTGTGCCTCTTGTCTATTTATAAGATTCGAATTTGTTCGTTTTAACATCTTTCGCATTACCGCCTCGTCCGCAGAGAAACATGAAAATGTTTATGTTTGCTGTAGAGGCTAGGTCAGATTGTAAAAGGGTTAGTCGCATGCCAACCGAGTTTCGTTCTCTCGCCGAGCTCTGTGAAAAGCTAGGCGGCACTACTAAGCGTACGCTAATGGTTGACTATGTGGCAGATTTTTTGAAGCAGCTGCACGCGGAAGAGGTGGAGCCAGCGGTCTCTATGATCCTCGGCAGACCCTTTCCAAAATGGGATCAACGTGTTTTGGAGGTGAGTTGGGCAACTCTAAGCGACATTATAAAACGCTTGACCAACGTCGATTGGAAAGACTTTCGCGAAGCATTCAGCAGAACAGGTGACATAGGCGCGGCGACAAAGATTGTGTTCGAAGCCAGCAAGGTTCGCAGGCAAGCTACGCTCTTCGAAAAGCCCCTGACCGTTCTCGAAGTTAGACATACGTTTGAGAACATCGCCGAAGCCGCAGGCTCTGGTTCGAGAGAACGAAAAGAACGCTTGGTTGAAACCCTGTTGAGCGCCGCCACGCCTTTGGAAGCAAAATATGTTGTTAAGGTTTTGATAGGCGAGATGAGAACTGGCTTCCACGAAGGGTTGATGGAACTCGCGGTCTCCAAAGCCTTCGACATACCCCTCGAAGCTGTTCAGACGGCGAGTATGTTAACTGGTGACATAGGCGAAGTGGCTTGGATAGCCAAGACAAGGGGCAAGGAAAGTATTCTAAAGATTGGGTTCAAGGTTTTTCGACCGATAAAACCCATGATGGCTCAGATGGCTTCAGACGTGAATGAAGCCTTGAAAGAGGCTGGAGGCGAGATGGCTTTCGAATACAAGCTAGACGGAGCCCGCATCCAGATTCACAAATCAAACGATGAGGTGCGAGTTTTCAGTCGTAGGCTGACGGATGTGACAGAGAGTCTGCCTGAAGTTGTGCAGCTGGTTAAAGAAGAAGTGAAGGCTGAGCAAGCCATCTTGGACGGAGAGGTCATAGCGGTTGGAGAGGAGAAAAGCCCTCTACTCTTTCAGCACGTTATGCGCAGGTTTCGGAGGGTTCACGGAATAGACGAGATGAGTAAGCAGATTCCCGTTGAACTCCAACTTTTCGATGTCCTTTATCTTAACGGTCAAAGCCAAACAGACTTACCATATACTGAACGCAGAAAGAAGCTTGCTGAAATCGTGGGCAACATACCCTTAACAAACCAGATAGTCACAAAGAACCCAACCGAAGCAGAGCAGTTTCTGAAAGAAGCACTTGATAACGGTCACGAAGGTTTGGTCGCTAAAAAACTAGACAGCCCGTACACGCCGGGGATTCGTGGCAAACGCTGGTTCAAGATCAAACGCATCTTAGAACCCCTGGACTTAGTTATAGTGGCGGCTGAGTGGGGTTACGGACGAAGACACAACTGGCTCAGCGACTACTACCTAGCCGCACAGAACCCGGAAACAAGGAAGTTCATGATTGTGGGCAAGACGTTCAAGGGCTTAACCGACCGAGAAATCATCGACATGACTCAGCGACTCAAAGAATTAACTATCAGGGAGGAGCCCCACCGAGTCGTGGTTGTCCCAAAAATTGTGGTGGAAGTTGCCTACAACGAGGTTCAGAAGAGCCCCAAGTATGAATGCGGAATGGCACTGCGCTTCGCTCGAATAACACGCATCAGAGACGACAAAACACCCGAAGAAGCAGACACCATACAAAAGGTTAAGGAAATCTACGAGAAACAATACGAGAAAAAAGCAAGATTCTCGTATCCGTGAACTTTTTCTCGTATAGTTACTTGCGTTTGCGGTAGATTTTGCATCCGTTGAACTCGCTCCATTCTTCCCATCCTTCCTCGCATAAGCGCATGGCTTCCTCGATTGTTTGAGCTACTTTGCAACAGTAAGAACTGTTTTCCTCTTGGAATATTGCCTCGCTCAGTTGTATATAGATTAGGGTTGAATTGATGTTTCTGTGTCCCAGCTTCTCTTTGACGTATAGGACATCCTTGGTTTTGTGGTAAAGCATCGTGCCGAACCAGTGTCTGAAAGTGTGTAAGTGAATGTTCAGTAGGCGTGGGTTGTTGAGTTTTCGAGCTAAGACCTTGCGTGTTCTCTCCAGTATGGTTCGTTGATTGTTGACGCTTCTATCTCCAAACACTTTCTTGCTGGTTCTGGGCAGAGAGTTGAGCATGCCTACACATTTGGCGCTGAGTTTAAAGATTCGTGGCAAACTGCCTTTCTCTGGCGTTATCCTCACTGTTTGATGTTCAAAGTCCACGTCTATCCATTCGAGTTTGTCTATTTCTCCGCTTCTGGCACCCGTTTCTTTGAGTAGTTGAAGGAAGCAACTGGTCTTTTTTCCGCTGCCAGAGATTAAGCTGTCAAGCTCCGATTCTGTTGGAATGAAAGGTAGCTTTGAAACTGGCTTGTATTCTGGTTGCTGCCAAGTTCTCCCAAGGAACGCTAGAAACAACGTGTAGGTTGAAACCACGTTGAGTTTAGTGGCATCTGTCCACGACTGTAACGCTACGATGTCCTTGACTCTTTCTGGTTCAAAGAGGTCGGCGCCTTTTCTAACGAGGATACTGAGGTTGTTGGTTGCTGTGTGGATTGTGGTTTCTGCGTAGCCGTTCTTCTTCAGCCAGAAAGCGAATGAAATGATTGCCCCCTTAGCGTCGGCTTGAGTTGTCGGCGTGGCTCCCGCAGCGTTCTTGATTTGCGGTTCTACTGTGGTCAAGTTTTTCGCTTCTCCTTCTGAAGCGCATACTCGACGAAGACTATTATAGTCCCGAAATCCATTTATAGTTTTCGCTACTACAGTCCCATTATGCGAGGCTATATCTTCACTGCGTTGGAAAGGAAGCTCATTCAGAAATTCCTCAAGGGCGCCGTTCCCGCAACCGACACCAACCTTAGGAAACTTCTTTACAGAGTCAAAACCTTCTCGGCTTTGTCTGCCGACGTTGACCTTTTCCTTCAACTCCGTAAAAGACTGGCTGAATCTAAAACCACACTGTCTGCATAAGAACCTTTGAATCGGCTTGGTTATTCCAGTGGAATTGTAGCGCAAGCCGTCTTTCCATGTTTTTGTGGAGCCACATTTAGGACATGAAGGATTTGGGGGCTGTGCGAGCGGAGCTGGGATACTCCGACTTCCCTCTGTTAACTCGCTTTTTTTGCCAAGTATGCGCCTTTCAGCGCTTGTGGAAGCAGCTTTCCCCATAGTCACTTTGAACCTTCCTTCCTCTGGTGGATGCACTCAGCATCTAGGCAAAAATCGTGGTATTCAAGCCCAAGGTCGCAGTAGTATCCTTTTATGTAGTAACGTCGTTTTCTTTTCCCGTTCACTATATCGTAATCGTATTTTCCAGTCCTTGTTGTGTCGAGTTTTTCGTGGACGCAACCCGTGCAGTGACCAAACTTGCGAAGGTTTTCTTCAAATCTTTTGCGAACTCTTTCAATTTCTTCTTTCGAAACTAAACCACCAACTGTCCACGTCATTTCTCTGTCACTTTTCTTCCTCTTCTCTGGGAGCTTTGATGACTTCTAACAACACGGCTTTGACCGTGTCACCTTTCATAATGCCGTGCAACCGACAAACTTCATAATCTAAGGGCAGATACAAAACTCGGCTGTGCCGTCTAACTCGGAAGTATCCAACGACCCAAATTTTCTCTGTCCGAGCTTTACGAACCAAGCCTTCATCACCTAACTATGATTCACCATGTCTAAGCGTGCCTTCCCTTCCATGCCTAAACCAAGAAAGAAAACTTGAAAGTCGCTGGTGTAGATGTCTTCAGTCATTTTGTTGCTTTCACCTTCTTTTCTGAATAGCCTTCACATTGCCAGCTTTCTGAGAGCAGTTTTGGGTCTAGGAAGGCTTGAATGAAATCGCAGTATGGCAACGAGCTTGCTGGCTGAAGATGCGAACAGTCACGGCATTGAACCCAGCGTTCAGTTCGCTCAGTCACTATGCTGATTCTCTCCTCTTGTCCCATTCTCGCTGACAGTCCTCGCAGACAGCTACCTTATCGCCCTTGTTGGTTTCGCCCTGCCAAGAAGTCATTTTCTTGTATCCGCAGATGCCACACTCATGCTCGCCGAAAAGTGAGTTTGCCCAATAAACAGATGTCAAGTCATCTATGTTGACAAGGGTCTTTTCTGGCTCTACTTCGCCAGTTGAGAGTTTGGTTTGTATTTCCACGTCGAGAATGAGCCACCGCACACCACCAACCTTGCGTTTGATGGTTTTCTTCTCTCTGAAGCCTAAGTCTCGCAGGACACGACCGAACTTGTTAGATGTGAGTTCTTGACCCCATTCCTCTCTCGCTAACTTCACCGCTTCCTTGTAAACGTCGGACTGCTTCACCATTCCGTCTTTGATGTGTCGAAGCAGAACCTCACGTATGATAGTGGTCTCGTCATACTCTGGTTCTTCCTCTTCGAGAGCCTTGATTTCAAACGCTTCTCGCAACTCGTCAATGTAGTTTTTGAGTCCTATGGTTTTGGCTACTCGAATGACGATGAAACCTAATTGGGCTGCTCTGGCTTGCAGTTTAGAGAGAACGCTCAGCTCGTCTTTGGACATGTCGGCGGTGATTAAGTTGAAAAGCGTCTGTCTTGAAGCATCCACATTACTCGAATTACCCGATTTACTCGTTTCTGCGGGGTGGCTGACATTGCTGTTTTCTCCATGCTCCATGCTTTCTAGTGATGAAGGGCACCCCGCAAAAGACGGTAATTCGGGTAAATCAGGTAATGTAGGCTGAGTCTTAGTTGCGTTGTCAAGATACCAAAGGAAGAGTTCTTCAAAGAGTCTCTGAGAAAACTTCTCTCGCACTTGGTTTATGATGGGCAACCGACTGTCTTGTGACTTGGTCATTTTCAGATGGTAGATGCTGCGTTGCTTTAACGCTGTTTCCAGAAACGAGTGATAATCAATCAGCTTAGCTCCAAACGGGTCAAAGCTTTCCTCACATCCCTTGTCCGTGTTGTATCGCCAAACTGGAATGCCTCTTCGGTCACCTTGCCTTATGAACATGTCCAGAAGATTTTCTTCTACTCGCCTCGCTTTGTCGTATTCATCAATCACCCATGTGCAACCATACTTTTCATTCATTCTCGCTAAGGCTGCTGGCGTGGTTGTTCCTCGGATGGCGTGATAACATAATTCTGCGAGTGCTTGAATACATGTGGTTTTTCCCGAGCCGAAGGCTCCCCCAACGTCGAGATTTCCAGCCCATTCGCTGACATTGCGTAGCCACGTCTGAAAAATCCAGATAGCACAAATCTTTGACTCAAATTTTTCCTCAAGGTCTAGAACCAGACGGATGTAGTCTTCAACGTCATGGAAAAGCACTGTTATGTCTTTGCTTCTTTGTTGCCCACTCACCCAAAGCCTAATAGTTTCTCGTCTCGGCACTCGAAAAGGCAACTCATTGAAAAACGATTTTGCAAAGCTCTTCGGTTTATCAGCGAAGTATAGTAGCTGACCCTCAACATGGATGGCGTAGCGGGTCTCCGTTGTCTTCTTGTCGCTTTCAGTTTGAACCTCGTAAACTTGCGCTATGCCCTTTTCTTCTTCATGATGCCAAACGTATTCACCATTGCCCAACGGCTCAACCACAAAATCAAGTTCTGGCACAACCATGCCAGACCATGGAAGCACTAAGTCTTTCAACGTAACTTGTGGCTCTTCTCTAAGCTGGGCTTCGAGTTGCAGCCTTTCCTTTGATTTTGGTTTAGAGGTTTGTTCACCGCACTTTTCACATTTGAACCATTCTTGTTGAATGTCATCCGTGTGGTCAAGTTTGAGTTCGCCCCCACATGAAGGACAGTAGTAGCCGACGACTAAACCGAGTTCATTGAACTCAAATTTGGGCTTCGCTGCTTCGCTGTTTATAGGTTGTCCCACCAGTGCTTCTTCACGCAGTTTTTGAGTTGCGGGCTACCACAGTTGGGGCAGAGTTCAAGCGCTTCCTCGGTCATTCCAGCTCTGTCTCCAATTCAGAGTTCAAAACCTCAAGGATTGCCGTTCTAACCTTGGCTTTGATTGTCTTCTCACGTTCTTGCAGTCCGTTTGAAAGTGGAAGCTGGTATTTCGAGAGGCTGTCCAAAATCAGTTTTTTAGCATCCGTATCCTCAACTGCTTCCCATTGGAAGCTGTTAGGTCTATCTGGATTCGCAGGCAAACCAAACTCTTTCGCTTGCTCAAGCGTTAAACCAATGCGTTCAACACTGAAAGGAACCTTGCACCATACCTTAATGTCTTTGAGAGCTGCATCCAGAATCGCCAGGCCTTTCTTATCGTAATCACCAAAATACAAAACTTGAATCGGCTTCGCATATTTTTCATAGATGCCCTCCAGCTTCTTGGCAAGTTGCCATTTTATCGGGATGCTGCAGTCGCCACGGAAAGGAATCAAGCTTACCCTATAGTCTCTGGTGTAGTGTTCGAATTGCTCGTGCATTGCTTCCGCTTCAAACCAAAGTTGACAATAATAAGGCTGGTCTCGGATGCTGTCAAGTTCAATGTTGAAGGCAGCGGCGAATTCTCCTATGAAGTCTGCATGCCTAATGGAATCGGTTAACGTGTCGGGCTTCCACTCATCGTAGAAACTTTTCCTCGCTCTCGAAAGCAGATAGTCGAAAATTTTGATTTGAGCTTTCGTTGCGAAGCCAGCCTGCACCACTCGATAAAAGACCCATCGATTCGACACCTTGTATGGAACGCTCTTAATTTTAGCCATGGCAAAATTTAGGATTTCAGCGCTGTCTTTTCTTGGCTTCCAAGAACTCATCTGAGCTTTCTCCTTCTAAGTTTGCTTCGACTTCTTCTTTCGTCTGAAGATGAAGCCCGTGTCGCCAGCCCAGTAGTGAAAATCGCCTATGGATACGTTGCCCTTGTTAGCCCGTATGATGTTGTCAAGATGGTTGAAGAGTTGAGTATCGTTGCAGTTATCCTTACGAAGCATCTGGAAGGCGCCTTTGTCTGATGTCCTATTCTCCCAGTTCAGCTTCTCGTAAACCTCTGGATGTTCAGCCTCTAACGGCTTGCCTAAGAAATTTAGGAACTCGTCAATGGCTTGAACCGCTGGCTGTAGTCCTTGAAGACCGTCACGTATGCGTGCTAAACACTCGCCTAGCTTCTTGTCTTTCTCGTCAAGTTGCTGGGTCATTTCTCTGCTGGCTCCTTTTCAAACTGTTTCTTGAAAAGATTCGGGGCGTCTCGCCTAATCTTCTCACGCAAGGCATCTCTGGTCAGTTCCGAGAGGTCTTTGTGGGCGTCTAACTCGATGTATTCCTTCATGAGTTCCTTGAGGGTTCGAGGAATCCGCACGTTCAACTGAACAAGTTTTTCCTCTTCCATAGGTATCTTCACCGTGTTTCACTAGAAACACATTTATACAAACAGTCGATATATCATTTTTAACAGTGATATAGTGATGTCACGCAGAAACAAGAAGAATCGTAATATCGTGAGAATTGGCATTTTCGATGGAAAAAGTAGCTCATACAACGAGGCTATCCTTGAAACCTTATGGGAACAAGACCGAGCCTTAACCACTATGGAAATAGCCAAAGCCCTACAAGAGAAACTCAAGCCTACCGAGAATAGAGAAGCACAACATTATCGGGTGCAAAAAATCTACTCGGTTATTCAGAGAAAACACAACGGGCGTCTGCTAGAACTTCATAAGAAAGGTTACATCGTTGCCGAAAATGGAAAATGGCGTTTGAGCTTGTGGAAGGGTCGCTTAGCACTTTTCATTAGAAAACCAGAACTCCTTGAGAAGATGGAAAAGGAGACATATAGAGAGGCGTTTTCGTTGATGAAAACTCGTCTGAAAACTCCAAAGGACATCCATGCACCTTTCGGTATCTCTATCAATGGCAAAGAGTTCCGAAGAGACACAGAAGGAGTTCTAACAAAATTAGAAAAGGACGCTTCGTTCTTCTACTTTATAGCCCAAGAGACGAAGCAACTCTTGAGCGAAGGCATTGACCTTGATGTCATAAATGATGAGGCGCTGGTCTGGTTGCTGGCTTCAAGGGACTCTGTGAAGAAACGATTGAGAAAACTACTCTAACGAAGGGTTCTCATGACTGTTGAACTTGAAGCTGTAGTAAGAAAACTCGCTCATTGGTTAGCTGAACTTCTGAACATAAAAGGCAAACGAATAGAAGTCTTATGGGAGAAAGAACATTCAGAAGCTATGGCATCCGTTTGTGTTATGAAACGTGGAAAAGAACTGTCTAATCATGAGGAAGAAAAGGCTCTCTCTCAAGGTGATTATGATACTATACGAATCCGTCTCTATGAAAACAAACAATTAAGAAACGGGTTTTCAGAAGGCACACAACAACTCTTCATTCTCAGCGAAATAGTCCATGAGCTTTTGCACATTCGTTATCCAAAGGCAACTGAAGACGAAATCGCCGACTTGGAAGCTGAAGTCACTGGACAGATAATGACTCTCTTAAATGAACGGAAAAACTAGCTAACTTTTCACTCAAAAAGCCTAGGCAAACCACTACAAAAGTGTCAACTCTTTTCATTCACCACGTTGCGTAAGCGTCTCGCTCAAGCTTCTTCTTACGCAGCCTCAGTTTCTCTAAGAAGGCTCTGAGCCTCGATTTAGAATTAGCCTTCTCTGCTCTCTTTGTTCGCTGCCGTCTCCTATATTCACGCATGTAAGCAGCCACGTATTCTCGCTGTTTGCTGGGATACTTTTTCTTCTCAGTCTCAGCCACTTCTCACACCACTTAGCTTGTGGATCCGCTCTCTGATTTCATTCACAGCCTCGTCAACCCAAGTGGAATCAAGCTCTACGTCAAGATGCGCTCGATAATCATAACCAATATATCTTTTCACTTGAGCAGGCACAACAACCCCGACAAAACTTGAGAGAAGAACAGAATCGCTCAATAAGAAATTGCCGTAGAAATGTTCACTCTGGCTTCTGAGCCAATGAGGATACCAACCCGTGACTTCTCTGACTATCGCCCATGCTTGGCGTCTGTCAAGTTCACCGAAGAAGCGTCCTTCCTTAACTGCATGGCGTCCAATCCACTCAAATATTAACCAGCCGAAAGGAATCAACTGGTTCCAAGCTGGATTTCTAAACAAGCCCTTCTTCAAGGGAATTAGAAAATCGTCCCTCACTGTGACGCTGGCACCATACTTCTTAATGAGGCGTTGACTACGCTTGACGATTCTCATGCCTTTGATGAGAAGGAAGCCTTCCCTCTTCAAAATTACGTTCTGAGCGAGCAGCCCATCATGATAGCCGATTTGCTCCACTGTTTTCTCATCAACTCGTCTGTAGGCACCACCACCCACAACCTCACTGATTCTTCCACCACTGACATAGCACATGCTCATGAAGGCTCGGTCACGGGTTGCATAGAAACTCTGCTGGGTCTTGTAGAGGTGTTCTGTTCTGGTGATGAGTCCATAGATTTCTTGAGGCATAAGATACTCGGTGATTTGACTGACCACTCGCCTCTTCAACGCTTCTCTGACGATTTGTTTAGCTTCTTCCATCGTTGTTTCACCGTGAAGGCTCTATAATGTTTTCAAATAATCGAGACGCATTTTGACAACATGCTGTAAGTTGTCTTTGAATCATTCTTCGAGAAAGCAACAAGCCTCCAAACAGTCTCCTCTGGCACTATATAAACTAAGGAATAGATGGGGTGTTGAAAAAATAACAGTTGTTCACGCTCCTCTCCTTAACTTCAACACAGTGAATCCGTCAGTGATTTCTGAGGCTTGGTAACGTGGAACGTAGCGAGTCCGCCCATGCTCGTCTAATAGAACGAGGAAGCTCATGTTGTAGCCTCTCAATGTGCCGTTGACTGTGTTCTTCCAGTTGCCCACTCGTAATCGGACAGCTACCCACTTGCCTACATAGTCTTTGAGGCTTGGCTCAGTCATGCTCTCTGTCACCTCAAACAGTGAAAGGGTTGTTCTTGGAGAGACTTTTCTTCATGGTGCGCTGCATTTGTTCACGGCGCTTCTGCTGTGCCAGTTCAAGCTTGGCTCTGTTCAAATCTAACGCTTCTTGCTGAAGCCCGATTTGTTCTCGCTCAAGCTGAACTCTAACGAGAACTTCCGACAGACCCAGTTTCTTACGTTGCCGTTTCTTCTCAACCATTGGCTTTCACCCTATTCTGAAAATTGCAGTTAAGACAGCGAACCTTAATCGCTGACTTCTTCTTTCGAGGCTTCTCAAAGTAGCCTAAGAGGCGTCCACACTGGCAGCATCTGAAGAAAGAGCCTTCCATGTCCACGCTCTTATAATGAGGGTCTGTTAGTATTTTGAGGACGTCTTCAACTTCATGGCGCCATGCCTCATCTGTTTGGTCAGTCAATTCACTTTCGCCTCTGCCAAGATTTTGTTTGACGCCTCTTTGAGTAAGAAGGCACACGCAGTCTTATGAGTTGGATACAATAGACTGCAAGCGGAAAGAAACTCTTTAACAACTTCGTTGTTGTTAGCGACAACATTGTCGCTGGGTTTAGGTGTTGGGTCTGCAACGTGTGTTTCAACGGTTCGATGATATGCGATTGGCAATCCTAATCTTTCAATTTGATGTTGGGTTGATGGATAAGTTCTGCCTAACTCCTTCGCTATAGTGCCGATACCGTAGTTTTGCCCATACAAGGTTTTGAGTTTGGCGTTGTCTTCTTCTGTCCATCGGCGTTTACGCAGTTTCACCGCAGCGAGTTTAATGAAGAATGCAGCTTCACCGTTCCAGCTTTGACTGAAGACTTTGACGCCTTCTTTCGCAAGCTGTTGTTCCCAGCCTACTGGCAATTCAGTCCATTGTTTTTTCGGAATGATTAGGCAAGTGCCGTATTCAGTTTGTTCAACCTTGAATCTTTCCTTCAGCGTATCGAGTAGGCTCATACTTTATAGGCTCCTATTTGGCTCCAAATAGAAGGAACAGAAAAAAAGGGGATGTTGCGGGAGACTTCTCCACCATACGAGAAAAAAGCAAAATTCTAGTTCAACTGCATCATGAAACTCCAACCATTAACAAAGTGAAAAGATGAGCCGAGAATGAAGACAGAAATCGAACAAAAAGCCCACTTAATAGACCATATCGTGTCGGTCGACATTCCAACCCGCGCTGGAATGCATGAACTCTACGAGGAAGCGAGGAAAAACTCCAAAAAACCTCTATGCCTAAAAGCAGCAGAAAAAATAGTCAAGGCTTCTGAAAAGGCTGGATACGCCTTCATAATAACTGGCTTTCCAGTGCTTCCAAACAGAGTTTGTGAAACCGATGGACCTCCAGGAGCGACTGTGCTTGCTAAAACGCTTCAGGGTTTGAGGCTTAAACCCCTTTTCATCGCTGATGAAGTATGCGCCAGTGTGGTGAGGGCAATAAGTGAAACCGTGCCTGTGTTTGCGTTCCCGACAAAGGACGAATCAGCACGGGCAAAGGCTGAGCAGCTGCTTTCTGAGTATAAGCCTTCACTCATGATTTCAATTGAGCGTCCTGGTTGGAACAAGAAGAAAGTCTACCATACCATGGCGGGTTTGAACATTTCTGATGTCGTGGGTAAAACCGATTACCTCTTTAAACTCGCAAGTCGCCATGAGGTTGTAACCGTTGCCGTTGGAGACGGTGGAAACGAGCTTGGGTTCGGAACAGTAGCTCAAGTCGTGGAGAAATTCGTGCCTTATGGCACCAAGTGTCAGTGCAAATGTGGCGGAGGCATCGCAGCAGCCACACGAGCTGATTCACTGGTTGTTTCTAGAGTCTCTAATTGGGGTGCCTACGGAATCGCGGGTTGCGTATGCCTGTTGAAGGAATTGAATTATGCTCACGACGGTAAAAATGAGTTAAAACTGCTAAGACGAGTTAACCAAGCTGGGGGTCTTGACAGCGTGACTAAGCAAGCCAAGCCCTTGGTTGATGGTTTGCCACCCCGAATCAACAGCCTAGTAGCTGACCTCATCTTCACTGTTTTAAACGCTTAAATTTCTCGCAGAAGCCTTCCACAGCATTCTATCCTAAAATGCGCCCCGCATTTTTTCAGCATAGCCCACAAGGTAGCCCAGTTGCTTGAGACCACAAGTTTGTGCGTGTCTTTCTCCATCTTCTCTATCATGTCCAGGGTAGCAAAATTGGTGCAACTTACAAAAATGCCTTGAGCTTTCTCAAGTCTTAATTTCTTCACCAATTCGTATGCATTTTTACTCGTTAATTCTCCAATCTTCTGATTGTTTTTTATGCCTAGACTCTTCATGTCAACTACTTTGAAACCATTGGCTGACAGAAAGTTCCTCTCAAGTCTGTTGATTGTTTCAATGTAAGGCGTGGCTACTGCCAAATTTTCTATCCCAAAGGTTTTTAGTGCTTCTACAACGGCGCCAGCAGTTGACACGGCTGGGATACCCGTGATTTTCTCGATTCTGGCTTCAATCTGCTTGTCATGCCCCAGACCCCTGAAAAGGCTGCCACTCGTGCACCCAAAACCAATGACGCTCACATCTGCGTCTGCAAGTTTTGGCGCTTCCTCCCATATTCCTTCTTCCATTTTTACTAAGTCTTTTAACGTGACTTCTCTCAGGCGGAGACGGCAACTGTGAACCGTGAAGCTTTTTGGGAGAACACGGAAAAACTCTGGCTCCATTGTGGTGTTTGAAGACGGAATTATCAAGCCCAAACGAGTCAACTTGTCTTCTCTCCTTTTTCTGCGCATCACTGTCTAAGCCCTATGATTAAAACCTAATGGAATGCCAGAAGAAACAGAGATAAAGAGCGTGGTTACTGTTTGCTAGAATCCAGAAGCCTCGAGCTTCTCCTTGACCTTCTTAATCCTGCCCTTAAGCTCAGTGACCTTCTTGCCTTTTTCCTTTCCAGCCGCCTTGTAGCAGTCAAGCGCATATTCCAAGGCGCCTAATCCGAAGCGGTCGTAACCCTTCTCCAAGGCGATGTCAGCGGATTTCATGAAGCGTTCAATAGCTGTTTCGTATTCTTTTAATAGAAAGTTGCATTCAGCCGCCTTGAACAACATGTAAGAGGCGTCGAAAAAGTTGCCCAATTTCTGGTAGAGTCCAGAGGCTTCTAGAAACTTTTCCATGGCTTCCTTGTACTTTCCAGAGTCGTATAAGCCTGTTCCTTCTCGATGGATTTTCACTGGGTCCTCTTTGGGAGGTTGAACACTCATTGTTTTCACCAGCAAAGTGCATTATCAATTGCTGCATCAGAATTTTAGTCTTTCCTTTCACATCAGTCATCACAAATCTCAAAATATATTTCGCTAGACATAGTTATTGATTAAGATGCCTCTCAGAATTGAACAACCCAAGATCAGCGATTTGGATACGCTCTACAGAATTGAGAGAGAATGCTTCACTGTAGAAGCGTTCACGAAAGAACACATCGCCTCTCTGCTAGAGAGCCCAAACGCAGTTAGCCTTGTTGCCAAGGCAGATCATGAAATCGTAGGCTTTATCATAGGCATGATAGAAGATTATGGCAAAGTCAAGGTTGGTCACGTTTACACCTTAGACGTGGCACTCAAGCACAGAAGACTTGGAGTGGGGCTCAAACTTATAGACGAACTTGAACACGTTTTCCTCGAGAGGGGCGTCAAAACCTGTTACCTTGAGGTTCGAATGGACAACAAGGCGGCGAGGGAACTCTACCGCAGGAAAGGCTACACCGAGCTGGAACCCCTGGAAGATTTCTATGCCAAAGGAAGACATGGAGTCCGAATGAAAAAAGAGCTGAAGAAATAGCGGTTACTTTCCCATCGACCACAGGAACAGCTGAGTCTTCTCATACAACTTCCTAACAAGCTTCGCGTCCGCAGCCTCAATCAAGACTAATTCACCTGTGGCAGCGATTGTGCATCCTGGCATGACATGCCCGCCGAAGACCATGCCCTTATCGTTCGAGACAGAGACATGAGCGTGGGCGAACGGTTTGTTGTCTTTCAACGAGATGTTACCCATGCAAGAAACGATTTCAACGGGACCATCAACCTTGATCGTTTCGTATTTTCCTCGGCGATAAAACCCCAAGGTAGCCTTCTTCAAAGTCCCGATGAGGTTGAAAAAACCAGCTGTGATATTGCTTTTCTCCGCCACTAAAGCTATAGAATCTAATAGATCTTCTCCCTCATAGAATCGAGCAAACACAATTTTTTTGCCCAGTTTTGATTCGAGCAGTTTCATTGCAAACATCCCTCATGGTGTTCACAGTAAGGCTGCAATGCTTTTCAAAATTACGGTTGATGAGTTATGTAATTGGATACTTGAACCCTTGAATCTTCTGTAGAGCAAGTAATAATGGAACACCTACTATGAAGACGACGACGACAACTATAAAATCCTCGATGTAAGAGGCTGTTGCTCCCGTGGTAAAAACCCAAAACACTTCATCGTAAGAAAGCCCAAAAAAACCGTACAAACCAACTGGAACAAACAGAAACACACGGCTCAAAGCGTCTGTGACTGTGCCGATGAAGGAGACTAGAACCAATGAGAATTGTAGGCGTCTCGCATTGTCTTGAACTCCCATTCTGCTTAGTTTGGCGGCTGGATAAATAAGGGCAAAGGCTAGGAGAATGTCCAGAATAGTCCATAAAGGGAGTCTCATTCCAAAGGGGTGACTGAAGTAGGCAGTGAGCATAACGGTGTAAGTCAAGAGAACAGGCAACCACTCCCGCTTGGCAAGAAAGGCAATCATCAAAACGCCCAGGGGTTCGGCGATGATTCCAAACATCCAGAAAACATCTGGTTTAATCATTCTTCCCACAACGCTTCCAATGAGAGCGGCGGAGAAACCCGCCCATGGTCCGAGCACGATTCCCTCGATTGGCTCCAGGTAAATCGCCCAATTACGCCACAAACCGAACGAGAGGAAGTAAAGCGTCGAGTGCAGCGCGGCAAACACCGCGGTCAACGCAATCTTCAGGCTTTTCTGCACGGCTTTGCACCTTGGAATTGACTGATGCTGTGTAGTTTTTTACACAGGATTAATAAGACTTTCTAGGCATCCTACTTTGCTTTTCTTTTTCTGCTTTTTTCAATATCACGTTGAAATATGATGATTTCAGCTCTGTATACTTGGCTGCGTCTGAGCCAGCTTGCCTGCTCCATTGTTTTTTGAGCCTAAGATAAGTCTCAGCTTCCTCTGGATGTTGCCTCAGATAGTCTCGGAAGAGTATCTTGTCTTTGTGCTCTTTGCTTCCGAAAAAGGTTATGTGAAGGTGTATGTGCAATTCCTTTTCCTTGTGTTTGTACGGGCCTGAAACAAAAAATTTCTCGGGGATAACGTCTGCTGGAGGATTGTGTTTGTATCCCTTAGATTCTAGGAGTTCAACGGTTTTTTGCATGTGTTCCTGTTTTGTTATTATCAAAACGTCAATTATGCCTTTGCCGCCTAATCCCTCGACTGCGGTGCTTCCTATATGTTCCACTTCTATCTTGTGTGGGATTAGTTTAGAAATAAACTGCTTAATTTCCTCGAATATTTCAGGCGCTTGGCTGTCGTAAGGTTCTATTTTCACGGCTACATCTTGTTTTTCATCAGCCATTTTTTTCTTTCACTCGCTTGAAGTGGCGTATGACAGGTGATTGATGATAAACGTTTCATCTATCAGCTTTCCAACACGGCGGCTTATTCCCCTGCAAGGCAAGATTCTTAGCATGAAGAGGCTTGAGCTCTTTTTTTGGAGGTAGAAGGGGTAAAGCCTGCAGAGAATGGGTCTTACATCGTAAACTGAACATTCATGGAAGCCTCTTTCTTTGTTGAACTGAAGAAAGATGCATGAGCCGTCGGCTTTGCCTCTTAAACCCCATCGACCACTTTCAAGGAATTCTTCTTTGTTGTACCCTGTTTTTTCAAGGCGTTCAACATCCCTTAAGGAAAGCTTGGGACCGCCCAGTTTGCAGCAGAAGGTGGCACAGCGCTTGCATTTGAATCGTAGGTTCTTGATGTTGAATTTTATGTCCTTGATTTTGTGGGTTTTGGTTTCAAGGGTTATTTCGGCTATTTTTCCGTCTGAGTCCAAGCGTTTTCTCCTATTGTAATCATGTTGTTGGGTTATTTTAAGGATAAAGTCTAAATGTAACCGTGATACCATGAGGTAGTCGGAAGATTTGGGCTGAAACATTATGGTGAGAAGGTCGAGGGAAGAGGCTCAACGAATGATTCGAGCCATCGCCGTGCTTCTGAGAAACACCACGTGGAAGTGTGGCAGAGTCGAACGCCTAGTGGTGAATTATCTGGGCGAGCAGATACGGAAGTTTGGGCGTGCAAGAACCCCTGTCACTGACATGCTGCAGCACTTTAGACTTAAGGGTAAGCAGAAGAGCGAGTTTTTCGACGCCATTAAGCGCTTGGAGAAAAGGCGCATAATAAGAATCGAAGGCTTCTGAGAACTCAACTCACCCGTTGGTTGCAAGCATTATCGTTAGGATAAGAGCTTCTTTCATTTTCTACGCAAGTGTTATATGATTACGTTAAAGAATTAGCTTCGGATGGTTTGCTTTGTCGGAGAATAATAAAATCGCTCGAAGCGTGGTCAAAGACTGCTTGTGCATATGTGAAGGCGACACCGTTCTCATAAACACTTGGCAACACATGCTAGGCTTGGCAAACGCGATAGCCTTAGAATGCCACAAGCTCGGGGCAAAGACTCATACAAGTCTAGAAACAGACGACGTTTTCTACGGTTCGATGATGCAAGAGCCGATTGAGAGCTTGAAGAAACCCAACAAGATGTCGTTGGGACTCTGGGACTGCATAACCGCAAGCATATACATTGGGGGACCGGAAGACCCGTTGAAGATGAGGAAGGTTCCCGCTGAACGATGGGCTGCTATGTCACAGGGAGACAAACCCTACTGGGACAAGATGGTCGCCAAGAAGAAACGCTCAATTTACATAATGTTGGGTCAAGTGACGCCTCAAAGAGCTAAGACATACGGGTTCAACTTCAAGAAATGGCAAAACACCACGACGGATGCCACGGCGATCAGCTATTCGGCACTGAATCGCTTTGCAAAGAGGGTTAAAGCCAAGCTGGAGAAGGCAAAACAAGTTCAAATAATGGCAAAAGATGTTAAACTAAACTTCCAACTCGAAGGAAGACCTGTCTACGTTTACGACGGAGTTGTGGACGAAGAAGACATGAAAATGGGCGCCTACGACGCAACGCTGCCCGCAGGCTACGTTTCAATCGCGCCGACTGAGACCAGCGCAAATGGCACAGTTAAATTTGACCTTCCCATACCTCAAGTGGGCTTGATGGTTCAGGGCTTAAAATGGGGCTTCAAAAGCGGAAAAATAACCACGTTTGACGCAGCCAAAAACGTCAAGCCCATCAAAGACTGGTGGGTGAAGGCACACGGAGACAAGGATAAAATCGGCAGCCTATCGTTTGGGATAAACCCCAAGGCGAAGTATGGCTTCCTAAACAACGGAATTGTGCAAGGCGCTGTTTCAATTGGCATAGGAGACAACCGTTTCATCGGTGGAAAGAACAACAGTGACTACATGTTTGAAGGAACCTTGAGCAAGGCAACGGTGAAGCTTGACAAGAAAACTTTCATCAGAAGGGGAAAATTCGTACTATAAAAGGAATCGCCACACATTCAGCAGCATCTCTCATCTTCACCTTTTTCTTTTGTAGAACGGAATAACGTAGAAGATACATCACGTCTTAGGCTTTTGAAAAAGGCTAACCTATCGCCTAACATTTTAGAACTCTCCTCTCTGAACTAGAGGTTTGTTTAGTTTTGCTCTGAGTTTTTGCCACAGAGACTTAGGCTTTTCTGGTTCTTTCGGTTCTGGTTCTGGTTGCCACTCGTAAGGCTTACCGTTCTGTGCGAAAGGTTGCACTTCTAGAACTTCGTCTGTGCTAGGAAACACGAATTTGCCTTTTTCTAGCGTGCAGATTTGGTTTTTGAATGCTGAGTTTCGCAATAATGCACGAATCTTTAACTGATAGTCATCTAGGCTTATTTGACTGAGCAGAATAGCCATTTTTGAGCGAATCTTAGGGTTCAAGTCTTGCAGTCTGAGAGCAACACAAACTAGGTGCATGTTTAGGTTTCTGAACTCATTTTGAATTTTGCGAAGTTTGTTAAAGATTTTCTTAGCGATAACTGTCGAATCTAGAAGGTTGTGCGATTCCTCAACTAAGAAATAGACGTGTTCGCCTACTATGTCTAAGCAGTTCTGTTTTGCTCTCTGATACTGCACTCTGTAGAAGTGATAAACTATCTGTGTCATGGCAAAACTGATTCTATCCATGTCTTCACATTCAATGAGAATGATAGCGTCTTTTTGTGTTCTAAGCACTTGTTCTAGTTGCTCTCTGCACGCTAAATCATAATCGTAAGCCCATTGCACGTATGAGTAGCCACTCTCTAACTCTGCTCTCTGTTCGACATCTTGCACGTCTGAATCTCTGATTATAAAGTAAGGTATGCTGTCGAATTCGTGAATCCATTTAGGAAAAGTTTCTAGAATGAACACTCTGTTCTTAGGGTTCTGTCTAAGTTCTCTAGCCAAATTCATTAGTAGTGTAGTCTTGCACGAACCTTTAATTCCTAGAATAACTAAGTCTCCGTGCTCTGTGAATTTTTTTATCAAACTTTTGTAATTGAGTGTCATGGCTTAACTTTCGATTTGCCAAAAGCCTTCTCTAGTGTTGTCTAAGTCTTCTAGAGGCTGAACAGATGTGTTTTTTCTGCTCATTTTCGTTCACTTAACCATAGTAATCTATGGCTAGCGTGTCTTAAAAGCATTCTTTCGATTCTGTTCGACAAACAGACGCTAGTTTGAGCCTCTTTTCTCCAAAAACTTCATAGAATCGCACATAAGCGAAATTTCTAACTAATGGTTTTTTGGTTTACTTCTCAGAAATTTTTTGGCTAGCGTCTGAGTGGTTAAGTGAACGAATTTCTGAACAGAGTGTTCAAAAATCGCTCTCTCAGACGCTAACCGTATTAGATACTAGAGCCTAGAGCGTCTTAAAACGGTTATGCATTCAGAGTTCAACATAAAGACAGAAAATTCTAGGCTCTGAAAACTGAGAGAAATTTCAGAAAGGGCGAGGGAGTCTTCTTTTTTGAGTCTGTCTAATGCTTAATTATTAGAACCTTGATACGAGGATTGTTTTTCTCGATGTCTCTTCTGAAC